>Ga0105104_10001016_pt1 | contig 21578 bp, 20 predicted proteins | sample PPLLaktember2015_3_FD_87034 | JGI IMG/M metagenome (GOLD analysis project Ga0105104, IMG submission 87034) | Freshwater sediment microbial communities from Prairie Pothole Lake near Jamestown, North Dakota, USA - PPLs Lake P7 Core (6) Depth... | ecosystem: Environmental > Aquatic > Freshwater >... | reverse complement strand
TGACCTTGGATCGCCCTGCAACATCTACGCTATCGTTATGTGGCACTATCACAAGCAGCCCCGCGTTTATAAGGATGTTATTGTTCAGGTCGCCGACGACGCGGATTTCATTAAAAACGTCCGGACGATTTTCAACGATGATGACGATAATTCCTCGGGTATCGGCATTGGAAGCGACAAAAGCTACGTCGAAACCGCCGAGGGCAAGCTCATTGATGCCAAGGGGGTGGTTGCCCGTTACGTTCGCTGTTACAGCAACGGCAATTCCAGCAATGATATGAACAATTATATCGAGGTCGAGGTTTACGGAATACCGGCAAAATGAAGTAGCAGATGAGATTCTGGATTGCGGTTTTAGCCATCCTGATTTTAGCAGTTGCTATGCGTTCGTGGCGAGTGGACATTCGCCCGATGCACGGCGATGAGGCCGTCCACGCGTATAAATTCGGCCGGCTTCTGGAGAATAATTACTATAAGTATGACCCGTTGGAATTCCACGGTCCGACGCTAAATTACTTTACCCTTATACCCGCCTGGCTCAGAGGCGAGCATACTTATATATCTCTGACCGAAACCACTTTGCGCTTCGTGCCGGTCTTCTTCGGGGCGCTGCTGGTTGCTTTGACGCTGATGTTAGTCGCCGGCCTGGGCAGGGTCGCTGTGCTTGTGGCCGCGGCGGTTACGGCTATTTCACCGGCTTTTGTTTTTTATAGCCGATACTATATTCAGGAAACGCTTCTTGTTTGCTTCACATTCGGCGTAATTATCTGCGGATACAGATACGCCCGAAGTCAAAAGGTGATTTGGGCGTTATTGACAGGATTTTTCGCGGGGCTGTGCTACGCGACCAAAGAGACCTGTGTGATTGCCTTTGGCTCGATGCTGGCGGCATTATTGCTTATCCATCTTCGCGGACGTGTTTCTGCCAATAGCGTGTGGAGCATGATAAAATTCTCTCATCTGGCTGCTGCGGCTGTTATTGCGATTATCGTCTCCGGTCTTTTCTTTTCATCGTTCCTGACTAACGCCGGGGGAATATCGGATTCATTCAGGGCGTTCACAACGTATTTCAATCGGGCTGGCGCCAGTCAGCAGCATATTCATCCCTGGTATTATTATTTGCAGACGCTTGTCTATACCAAATCAGCGACCGGTCCCCCCTGGACCGAGGCGGCCGTCGTTATCTTTGCCGTCATCGGCCTTCTTTTTGTTCTCACCAAGAAATGGGTGCAGCATTTCGACATCCGCCTGCTCGATTTTCTGGCCTTATATACGGTTTTCATGTTAGTGATTTATTCAGCTATGCCGTATAAGACGCCTTGGTGCCTGCTGAGTTTTTATCACGGGATGATATTGCTTGCCGCCATCGGCGTCGTGGCGATGATGCGGCTGCTTAAGCGGCTGTTCGCGGCACACATAATCGTAGGCATATTTTTGCTGGCGGTCGCGACCGACCTCGGTTTGCAGGCGTTTATGGCAAGCGCCGTCAGTTTCTCCGACACCGATAATCCTTATGTGTATGTCCAGCCGAAGGAAGACGTTTTAAGAATCGCGGAGCGTATCGAACAGGTTTCGCAGGCTTGCCCGGCAGGCCGCCGGATGCCTGTTTATGTTGTCTGCCCCGACGGCGATTACTGGCCTTTACCTTGGTATCTTCGTTCGTTTGAAAACGTCGGCTGGTGGGAGGATGTTAACGAGATAACTTCGCCCGCCCCGGTTGTGATTGCCTCGCCTGTTTTCGAGAGCCGGCTTATCAATCGCCTTTTCGATATATCGCCTCCGGGCCAAAAGAACCTTTATGTCCCGTTATTCGATAACGATATCGAGCTTCGTCCCGGCGTTGAATTAAGCGGCTACATTACAAAAGACCTCGCGGACCAGTCCCGTCAGCTAAATTCTGACTAAGTTGCCTGATATGACTGAATCGCAATCCGAAAATAGAGCTGGTGAAGATTTTTGCGGTATCGCAAACCTCAGGCATTTCCGGCATAACGCGATGGCGACGACTTACGATATTTTTGTGGTCCATAAAGACGCCGTATATGCAGGGCAGGCCGCGCAGGCGGCTTTCGATGAGCTTGACCGAATCGAAAACAACCTAAGCCGGTTCATTGAAAACAGCGACATTTCACGAATCAACTCTCTCGGCAAAGGGCATCCTCTTCAAATCGGTCTTTCGGCTTTCGAATGCCTGCGAATCGCTATTGAAATGTCCGAGCGGACAGGCGGCGCATTCGATATAACTTTTGGCTCATTGCATACGGGCAGCAATCTTCTCAAGCTCAATGAGGACGACCACACAATCGAATTGAAAGCCGACGGCATCAGTATTGACCTCGGCGCCGTCGGCAAAGGTTTCGCCGCCGACAAGATGGGCGAGGTTTTAGTCGAGTGGGGAATAAAGGCCGCCCTGATTTCGGCGGGTCAAAGTTCGATTCTTACAATCGGCAAACCGGAGGGATTACCCGGCTGGCCGGTTACCATGTCGAATCCGTCCGATTACAGCGAAGTCCTCGAAAAGATTCATCTTGCGGATTTTTCGATGAGCGCTTCGGGTTTGCGCAAAGGCCCGCATATAATAAATCCTCGTTCTGGAAAACCCGCCAAAAGAAAACTTGGCGCCTGGGCGACCGCGAAAACCGCCGCCGAAGCGGACGCGATTTCAACCGCCTTTATGGTGATGCCGGTTAGCGAGGTCAAGGCATATTGCGCGGCCAATAATACGCTGGCTTATATCGTTTTACCGGCTAACAAAAAGAACGCAGGTAATCGTATTTTGCAGTTCGGCGACTGGAGCAGGTTTATTTACCGTCTTTAAGCTGTTTTTTGATTCGCATCAGCTCGGTAAAAACATGCCAAAAACTCTTGGCCGGTGACAGTCGGCTGTCTGTGTCGCATGTCCAGTAAATGGGAAACTCTTTAATCCTGAGGCCCTGTTTCAACGCCCTGAGTATTATCTCAATATCGAACATGAAGCCGTCGGTAGTACATTGTGCGAACAGTTGCCGGGCGACGTCGCCGCGATAAATCTTGAAGCCGCACTGCGTGTCGGTGAACTCCGACGGTACTTGCATCATATAAACCGCGAACCAGTGAAAAAACTCCGAGCAGATATGGCGGTAAAGCCCGTGGTCTTTTTTAATGTCCGCCCCCGCCAGGTTGCGTGAACCGTGTGCTATATCGCACTGGCCGGTCGTAAGAAGCTCTAATCCTCGCATGGCATTTTCGTATGGCACGCAGTTGCCGCTGTCGGCGAACATCACGTAATCGCCGGTTGACCGCCTGATTCCATTGCTGACGGCCCGGCCTTTTCCGCTATGAGATTCGCTGCGAATGACTATGACATTGACTTTCCCGGCGTGCTGACGGCCGGCTTTTTCCGCCTCGTCGGCTGTTTTATCAACACTGCCGTCGTCTGCGACGATGACTTCGCCCTGTAACTTGTTTCTTTCGAGAAAAACGCATGCGGCATCGACATCGTCGGCGATTTTGCCGCTTTCATTATAGGCCGGTATAATGATGGATAGTTTCATTGCGTTCCTTGATTAGACACAGGGCGTAAAAGGGAGGTTTGCGGGGAACTTAGCTTGCCTTGAAGCGAACCTTGGCCAGGCCGATCAAATAGAAGCTGCCCGTGATACAAATGAGGTCCTCCTTGCCCACCGCGTTTTTCGCCAGCGCCAGCGCCTCGCCTAAGCTGGAAGCGCTTTGACACATCTTGCCGGATATTTCGGCGTATTCACTGACCAGAATTTCCGGAGACATCGCCCTGATGGAGTTGCTTCGCGTAAATATCACTTTGTCGGCGCCGAACTGGAGCTCCTGGAGCATTCCTTTTACGTCCTTGTCTTCGTTGCAGCCGAAAATTACTATCATCGAATCGTACGGGATGCTTTGCCCGATGGCGTGCATAAGCGCGCGGATACTGGCGGCGTTGTGGGCGGCGTCAATCAGGACACGCGGGTCTTCGCAAATCATTTCCATTCGGCCGGGCAGCCGGACCTTTGCCAGCCCGTTCATTGTCTTATCGGTGTCGATTGTGTAGCCGACGGTTTTGAGCTTGTCCAGCATCGCCAGCGCCAGCCCGCAATTTATCGCCTGGTGTATCCCATGCAGGGGAACGCGAAAATGCTCGAATTTACTCGTCGGCGTCGTCAGGCAGACGCGGTTATGCGGCCCGTGCTCCGTTGAGGTCTCGAACCTGTGCGAGAAGTCGATATCGACGCCGGTCACGCTAAAAGGCGCTTTAACGGCGGCGGCCTCGGCCCTGAGAACCCGCATGGCATTGGGGTCCTGCTGCACCGTAACAATCGGGACGCCGGCCTTGAAAATACCGGCCTTTTCCTTTGCGATTTGTTCTATGGTGCTGCCTAACTGCCGCAGATGGTCGTAACTGAGATTGGTAATACCTACGACCTTGGGTTTGATTACGTTTGTGCTGTCCAGCCGGCCGCCGAGACCCGTCTCGATAACTGAAACGTCCACCTTTGTGTCAACAAAGTGCATAAAGGCAATCGTTGTCATTATTTCAAAAAAGGTGGGACTGGTGGTCTTCGAAACCGTTTCGACCGCTTTATAGACGCGGTTGAGCAGCCCAAGCATGGCCGACCGGGTTATCATTTCCGAGTTGACTATGATCCGTTCGTGCAGGTCAACTACGTGCGGCGAGGTGTAAAGACCGACCTTGTAACCATTGGCCTGAATCATGTTCGCCAGCATAGTGGCTGTGCTGCCTTTACCTTTTGTGCCGGCTATATGGACTGTATCGATTTTATTGTGTGGGTTGCCAACAAGCGACAGAAGCTTCTCCATTCGCTTGAGGTTGAACGTGTCAACGTTGTAGCGAATGCGCTTTTCCTGCTCATAGTTGGTTTTGGCGAAGAGGTATTTGAGGGCTTCGTCATAGGTCCTGAAAGGTTTGCGCGAACTGACAGCCGTCAGCTTGGACGCGCGGCCTTTGACCTGCTTTTTCCGAGTTTTGGTGTTACTTTTCGTCATTATAATATCAATATAACAATAATTCTTGAATTATAGCACAATGCCCCGTGTGTTTCAAGCCCTATACGTGATTATACGCATAAAAAGCGATACGCCTAAGCCCGACAAGGTGTAACTACTTGTAAACAAAAGGGTTACGAGCTGGTTAAATATGCGGTTATTATCTCGCACTCCGGACATAACATTAGTAGGCCTTAATATGCTATTTCTTCTGTTTATAATGAGGCGTTTTTCTGCCCACGGTAAGTGTTAGTTGGTTTTGATACGAATGCGTTGAGAATATGTTCATTTTCGGACACGAAAACGGATACGGATTGACAAGTGGGCTTGCGTTGAACGATAATCAGGCGGTATGGACTTATATGTTTATGTTTGCTGGTTACTCATACTGACTCAGTTATTCGTCCTGTACCTGGCGTTTAATAACTACCGCTATGCGCTGGATAAATACGGTAAAGACCGTTTTTTCATGCCCCGGGCGGCCCTGATTATCCCCTGCAAGGACCTCGATGCCAATTTCGAGCAGAATATATCCTCGTTTTACAGGCAGGACTATGCAGATTATGTTTTATTATTTGTTGTGGGCAGTATCGAGGATGCCGCCTATGGGGTGTTATGCGGGCTGAAGGGCAAATTCCAAGGAAATACGAAAGCTAAAAATGTGAGTATTTTCGTTGCCGGCCCATCCGAGGCGTGCAGCCAGAAGCTTCATAACCTGCTTTACGCTTATCGGCAGGTCCCTGATAACGTCGAGGTGCTTGCCTTTGCTGATTCCGACATTTGCGTAAGGTCTGTCTGGCTCCGTAACCTCGTGAACCCGCTCAGGCATAAAAAAAGGGGGGTCGCCAGCGGCTACCGCTGGTTTGTGCCTAAGCAGAACAATTTTGCCACGCTGGCACTGTCGGCTTTGAACGCCAAGGTCACGCAAATGCTGGGTAATACCTTTTACAACCAGGCATGGGGCGGGTCGATGGCGATTAAGGCCGAGATGTTCAGGCAGCTTGGTATGGATAAAATTTGGGCCAGGGCGGTCAGCGACGATTTATCTCTCAGCTACGCGGTAAAAAAAGCCCATCTGAAAGTTGAGTTTGTGCCCGGCTGTCTCGTCGCCTCCTACGAACAGACAACCTGGCCTAAACTTTTCGAGTTCGGCCGGCGGCAGTTTCTGATTACGCGGATAATGACGCCCGGGACATGGTGGCTGGGATTTGCCAGCGTTCTGTATTCTGTTTTCGGGTTGTGGGGCGGTCTGGCTCTGGCGCTGTATGCCAGTGTAAATCATAATCCTCACGTCTGGCTTTTTGCTTCTGTACCCGTTTTGTTTTTTTTAGCGCAGTTGACCAGGGCGATACTCAGGCAGGTTATGGCTGCCAAAGTGCTTAAAGAAGATTGGCCGAAGATGAAAGTCGCCGCAGGCGTCGATATCGCGTTGTGCTGGCTCTGGTCATCGCTTATCCTGCTGCTGATATTGTCCTCCGCCTTCGGCAGGACAATAACCTGGCGCGGCATCCGCTACAAAATCCTCGGCCCGACGGAAACAGTCGTTCTCAATTCGACGGAAGGATTGAAAGGAATAAAAGTGGAATAAAATGGGTAAAATGGTGACAGCGGGGCTGTTGAAAAAGTCCACGAATCCCGATAAGATTGTAAAACAAATGGCAACCAATTATTTCTAATAGATGAAATCTGTGTAATCCGCGGAATCCGAAAATGTTAAAATGGAAAACCCAAAACGGTAGCTGTCACCATTATTCCCGGTCACCATTATTCCCGGGGTGCTTATGGCCAGTATTCAATGGAAGATCCGTTGGGAGTAGCACATTATGAAGTTGATGCCTCATCTAGGGGAAGAAAAATCGTCATAGACCAATTTAAGGTGAAAAAATGAGAACGTTTATAATTACAAGCATGACAATGCTGTTTGTATTAAGCGGGTGCGGTCATCGACTTTTGGACTTGGCAAAGGTCTCAGATCAAAAAAATACATTTGAATTAAAAGGGGAGTATAATCGAATTGACGGCATTGCTTTATTTGAAATTTCGGATCAAAACGACTATAGAGTTAATGTTAACAATTTGGTTTGGATAATCAGAGCTACAAAAGGGATCGGTGGGTCAAAATTTCGTGTAACCGTGCCTGAAATGCCAAATGGTTTCGAGCAGGTTATACCAAGACCTCCAGAGTATTTTCAGTTGCTTAATGGTCAACTTTATGAAATACAAGTTAGTTACAGGAGTGGTTCAGTACCAGCAAGATTTCGATGGGCAGCCGAATAGTACTAAAAATAAGCAGAGACAGCGGACTAAATAGAGACAGCTAGGTCATTGAAAAAGCTTCCTATTTCCGATAGTATCTTAAGGAACGTTTGTGAAAATTAATTCGCAAAATTTAATTATGGGGTTAAATGGATTTAATTAGTGACAGTCACCTATTATATGGTTATTCGATTTTATCTATATCGTTTTCGGGCCGGCCTACGAGGTAAACCCTGTTTTTGCCGCCGCGTTTGGCGTCGAGCAGGGCGTAGTCGGCCTTTGAGAAAAGCTCTTCGGTGGTCGAGCCGTCCGCTCCGAGGCCCGCAAGGCCGCCGCTTATCGTCAGAACGCCTTTGCCTTCGGGGCCTAACATCCGGAATTCCGTTGTTTCAAGCTCTTTGCGGAACCGCTTGGCAATAATTATCACTTCATTGGGATGGTCTGCGGAAGATGAACGTCTCTCGTTGTCGGAGGCGGGGCGGGAACGCAGTGGGTCGTCCCAGAATACAACCGCGAATTCGTCGCCGCCAAGTCTTCCCACCATATCGTGTTTTCGGCAGCATCGCTGAATCAGTGCCGCCGCCTGTTTTAATACCTCGTCGCCGGCGGCGTGGCCATAAACGTCGTTATAGTGCTTGAAGTTATCTATATCGAATATGAGGACTGTTACTCGCCCGTTTTCTTTCGTGCTGCGCTCGATAATCTGCTTCGCGAACTCGAGAATGTATCTTCTGTTTTTCAGCCCTGTCAAATCGTCTTCGGTCGCGAGTTTTTCAAGATGACGAAGCTTTGTCTCAAGGGAAGTATCGATAACAGGCGCTGCTCTCTCAACAGTTGTTGCCGATGTGCCGCTAAGGGCCTGACAAAGTTTTTCAACCGGAATCGGGCAGATCGCGTAGTCATCTGCTAAAGAGACGCCATTAGTCAGTTGTCTCGCCTGCGGCTCTTCGTGCATACGCGCAAGAAGCAGGATTTTCGCGGTTGTGAGTTTTCTAAGCGAGGCAAGGCCTGTTTTCAGGTCGTTCGCGGCGTCTGCCATAACCACCAGAATCGTGGTAAAGGGATTATTCCCGGCAGTATCAATCCCGTCCTGCAAACGAGCGCAAATGCTGATTGGAAGCTGGTCCGAGGCGTGCGCAACCGAAATCGCCCCCGCGGCGTCGCCTATCAGCAGGATTCCTTGTGATTCTTTACCGGCCATTGTGTCGCTGCTATTCATATCACCCTTGGCTCCTGCTGTATTATAACAGAATAAGCGGAAAAATCAAAGGCCGCCGCCGGAATTGAATCGAGCCAGGATTTTGGCTACCTCGTTTTCGTCGAGGTCATACCAGTTTTTATAGGCGTCCGCGACGGCAAAACTGAAGCCCTCCCGCACATTGGCGCAGTAAATCGTCTCCGCCATCGGGATAAGCCGGCTTATTGAATCGCTGTGGCCGGTGGGCACGGCAATTATAACCGGGCTTGCGCCAAGGTTGGCGACGGCATCGGCAGCCACGCGCATTGAATCTCCCGTCGCGATTCCGTCATCGACAACGATTACCGGTTTTCCCGATAAATCGGGCATCGGCTTATCGCCCCGGAATTCCCTCGTTCGCCTCGCGACCTTCTCTTTTGTAAAGTCGATTCTTTCCTGCACCTGCTTTTTAGTCAGACCCAGCCCAGCCAGCATTTCCTCGTTGATGCGCACTGTTCCATCAAATGCGACAGCGCCGAAACCTACTTCGGTGTTGAAGGGTGGTGTAATTTTGCTTACGACGACAACGTCTAACGGGAGACTGAGTTTTTCAGCGATGACCGCGGCCTCGGGAACGCCGCCTGCTGGAAGTGCAAGGACAATTGCCGGACCGTTTTTATATGCCGCGAGCATTTCCGCTAATATATCGCCGGCGTCATTACGGTCCTCGAAAACACGAATCTTGTTATGAAGCTGGGGTATTTCGACTAACATCGGGTTTAATCGCCGGCGGGCATGCTTTCGAGGTTCTTTTTGACCTGCTCGGCGTAAAAACTGTTCGGGTACAGCGAAAGAAAACTGCTGAGCGTCGCGCGGGCGTCGGACAGGTACCGTTTTTTCATCTCCACGTTGGTCTCCTCCTGCTGCCGCCAGAAATGAATCTTGAGCAGCGCCAGTTCGTATAGCGCGTTCATCCCGCCGTCGGTATTTGCGTATTGCTTGTGAAGCTCAGCCAGCCGTTCGGCGCGAAGCTGTTCATCGGGTATGAGCTTGTACTGGGCGAGCAGGACGTTATCTCGAAGAGGGTCATTTTTGCCCATTTCATCGAGTAGTCCTTCAAGCTGGATTTCATAACCCGGGCTGTGAGGGTTGAGCATGACAAATCTCGCCAACCGCATTGAGGAATCCAATTTAGCGGAGCGGTTTTCAGGGCTGATGAGGGCGAGCAATTGACTGAACTTCATTTGCAGTTCCGTCAGTTTGGACGCGGTCATTACCGAATCGGGCGGCGGCCGGAAAAGACTGAAAAGCGACTCTTCAGAGGGCGCGGCCTTGGCGAGCATTTTCAGCCGCTTATCCAAAAGCGACTGGGCGTCGGTAATCAGGGCCTGGGCCTGTTCGAATTTCCCCTGGCCCGCCCACTGCATCGCGACCCGCCACCGGGCTTCGAGCGATTCAGGACTGTCGCTAAACGCCGTATATAGCTGGAACCATACCTCGCGCGAGCGGCCAAGCGGGTAATCGCTGTAAAAATGAAGCGTTTCCTTCTCATCGAGAACGCGATAATCGGGGGTGTATTCCATCAGCAGGGCCTTGTAATACAACGCTATCGGCATTCGATTGCTTGTAGGCCGGCGATTTATGAACAGGTCGTATTGACCGAGCAGCCACTGCCTTTTTTCCTGATACCTCAGCCGTTGAGGAACAACAAACCAGGTAGGCCAGCGGTCGTTTGCAAGCTGCGTCTGTATTTCCTGTTTTAACTCCTTACGCAGCGCTATTGGCTCGGTGGGATAGAAAAAGCCGCCTAAATATTTGGCGACAACCGGGTCTTTTATGGCATCGTCAAGAATTTTAATGATGCTGTGGTCCTGAAATTCCGTGACCTGCTCGGGATTATTGCGTGCTATATAAAGCTGGTAATCCAGCTCGTCGAATCCTATGCAGAAATTGAAGACGATAGCGGAAATAACAAATATTATTGTGGTTGATAACCATATCAATCCCGGCCGATACCTCGTAAAGTGGCCTATTCCCACCACCACCCCGGCGATTGCAAGCCCGACCAGCCATGCGCCTATCCAGGGAGTAAAAGAGAAACCCCATTTAATTGGTTCAACACCTTTTACGCCGCCCAGGATTACCCAATACAAAAGCTGAGGAAGCATACAAAGCACTATCGAGGTAAATCGCGAGCGAAACCGCAAAGGCCGGGAGGCGACCGCGACGCAGCTTATAAGAAGGAAAACCGCAAGGGCCGGTAAATCCGCGAGGAAGAATACGGCCAGAATCAATGGGATGCTGTAACTGAAGCTCAAAAGCAAACTCGTCAGCACAGGGACTACCGACATCACCGCCATAAGAAGCGAAAGGACGAGAATCTGCCAAGGGTATTCGAAGATACTTACCCCCGTTAAAAGCTGCCTGCCCAACTGCCACTGATGCGATGATGTTACCGATTCGGCGGTGAACGAAAAGAGCGACCCGGTCAGTATTTTCGACCAGAACAGGCAGACTGCGGAAAAGACGACCACCGTCAACAGCCAGAAGCTGAGAACGTTGGTATGGCTGTAGTGCAGCGTCGGCCCTACAGACAAAAACGTCTTGCTGGTTACTATTGGCGTCTTTTCTCCGCCGTTACCGTTCGGCATAGACCTTTCCTAAACTATACTAATACTATCAATCATGTTGAAGTCCTCCTTGAGACCGAGGAATTATTAAACCATTTACTAACGGTTTTGTAAAGCAAAGATAACAAATATCGATGACAAAAACCCGCCTGGCGCTGTATTGCGAGCCAAAATTGAGAAAATATCGTTTCAGGTATGGGCAAAGTAGGAAATGGAATGAATAGGTAAGATGGGTCGAGAGTAAGCAGGGGGGTACTGCTAAAATGGGCAAATCAATCTCGCCCCATCTTTCCGTAAAATCAGATTTATTTGACCAGCAGATTAAGCTTTGGCTCCTGATGTGGGTTCATTATCCAGATTTTGTCCTCGCCAAAAAAGTATTGACCGGTAGTAAACTGACCGGCAACATTAATTTCAACAGGCCCGTTGTCGTTTATACCGGCCAGCAGCGATGCTTTGTCGAAATAAGCCGTTATGGCAATCTGCTTATGCCCGCCAATCGAAACTGGTGCGATACGCTGTTTTATGGCCTCAATGCCGCCCGGGTAAAGGAGCAGCTTTTCATTCGCGTCGATTTGCTCCATCGTTATGCCTTCCGGCAGTTTCATCATTGTCATAACATACGGCATCCAGCTTTGTCTGTTGATTACCCGAGGCACAGTCCACATTCTTGCCTCGACCGGCCCGATGACCGTTACATTCACATCATCTGGCTGGGAATCGACCAGTCCGTCGTTGACAATAAGTTCAATCCTGTGTTGGCCCACGGGCAGCTCAATCGCGGGATCGACCTCGTCTGCGTCGAAATTGTTGCCGTCAATCGACCAGCTCCAAAGATATGATAGCTCATCGCCGTCGGCGTCGCGGGATGCGCTGCCGTCAAGAATTACCGGGGCAATGCCGTCAATCCAGGCATATACAACCTGGTCCGGTCCCGCGTCGGCTGTCGGCTGATTGTTTTGATACTCGTAAGCCCCCATATCAAGACCCGCGCCTGTGGTTCTCGGATTACCGTCGATATCTTTATTATCCATAAGGAACGAAACCCCGCCCGTATCGATACAAGGCGAAACCGCCGTAAGCCGATAATCGCCTTCCACCCAGAAATTATCGTATGGATAAGGCGTCCCATTTGTGTCCCAGTGTCCCGCCTGCACAAAACAGGGGTCCATATCAATATTACCTGTACCTGAATAGCCGCACTGAACATTGCTGTAAGAAATAGAAACAGTTCCCGGACTGATTTGGTCCTTACACGATTGATAAGGATAATAGTAGTTACCATAAATTATCGAATTTGTGATTGAAGATGCGGCATGAGTATGACGCATAAGAGGGGGTGTATTTCCTACTATTGTGCAATTTGTAATTTTAAGGATAGAACCTTGGCCGAGCTTAAAAGTGTAATCGCCCTGGTTTTTATTTCCCGATATGATGCTGTTTTCAATAGCTGCCTCGCTTACCACAGGAGACATAATAGCGCTTCCTTCTCTGCCGGAATTGCCGCTTATGCGGCAGGTGCTGATATTTATAACTGGGCTTTCGTTATAAATGCCGCCTCCCCGTATCGCAGAGTTATCTAAGAATTCTGTCTCGGTTATTTGGACCGAACCTTTGCAATAAAGACCTCCGCCGGAACTAAATCCCTGGTTTGGCACTTCCTGTGCTGAGTTGCGTGCGATTATACAGCCGGAGAGCATAAAATTAATGTTTTGAGGGATTGTGCCGATACCAATGGGAGTTTCGATATACAGGCCTCCGCCTTTGCAATCGATTCCTTTGACGGCATTATCTGTGATTGAACTGTTAAGAATAACGGCTGACGTTCCATACGGAAGGGGCGGGGTTGTGGATTTGAAAAATACGCCTCCTCCTGATAGAAGAGGCATGGGGGTTTTCGTGAACTCAGCAACATTATCTTTGATATTACAATCGGTAATTAGAAAGGAAACTGCATCAACGCTATATATTCCTGCACCGCTTACAGCGGTATTTCGGCAGATTTGCGAACCGATTATGCTTAAAGAACTACGCGCACAGTATATTCCACCGCCTCCGCTAACAGGGGAAGAGTCAGTGGCCTTATTATCGCTAATCACACAGTTCTTTATTGTTACATTATCATTGTTTGTACAGTAAATGCCGCCGCCTGCGCTTGCCGAATTGCTGGATATTGTGGAATTGGCAATAGAGACAGAGCCCATATCACAGTAAATCGCTCCTCCCTGCCCTCCATAACCATGAGCATCAATGTTACTATTGTTGTTATTAAGTGAACAGTTAGTTATTTCCACATTGCCATATCTGCAAAAAATAGCGCCTCCGTGAGAGCTGTAGTTATCTGTAAGAATGCAATTTGTAATTTTAGCTTTTCCACCATTGCAGGAGACGGCGCTGTCCTCAGAATATATAGAATATCCTCTGGTTATGGTCAATCCGGCCAATGTGCCTGTGCCCATACGGAAACCTATACGATATTGGTTTGGGCCTGCACCCCCGTTGCAATCGATGATACAGTTTTCCGGGCCATTTTCGCTGCGGACAGTTATGGTTTTATTAAAATAAATATTGGTGTTGCCGATGCCGGTGTAAGTTCCGTCGGCGAGGATTATCGTATCGCCGGGGGCGGCCGCGTTAACGGCCAACTGGATGGTTGGGAATTGGCTCGGCACGAGCAGTTCCGCGCCACAAGCGCAAGATGCCAATGCCATAACCATTAGACAGATTGTGATAATTCCGTGCTTCATAATTCAATCCTTTCAAAAATGAAATATATTGATATAAAGACGGCCGGGGCTACGCGCACCGGTCTTGATTGGCGAAATTACGCGCGCACTATCTGCGGGGTCGGGTTGAATCGCCTGAATTTCGGAGTTCTTCCGCATAATCGCCTTGCCTTTCGCTTAAAAAAAGCCAATAGAGCAAGTAACAAATTGCGTTAAACAAACACCGAACTATTTCCAAGGCAGGAATGATATGAATTGCTTCTAAATTATGATGGCGACAAAAAATTATATATAATTTCTTTTTCTTGCCTGCCTGCTCATTATATTTTAGACCCCGGCCGGGTAATTTGGCAAGAAAAATCCGGAGATTTTTTAATAATTTATCGGCGACGGACGCCCCTTGCACATAGCAGTCGATAACCATAGGCAGCCAAAGGAGTTATATGTTTTTGGGCGAAATTTTGATTTACCTGTATTTATTCCAGACCTTTAAGGCGGTCCAAAGTTTGGATGGCGTTGTTTGGACCAGCATCGAGAACCAGCTTTTGTAAGGCATTTTATGATGGGGGACCGGCTCCATATTGATAGCGTGCGATTTGTCGCAGGCAAGCACGCATAATCCGCAGCCGATACATCGTTCGATTTTCTGTTTCTGGGTTTTCGCGCGGGTATCTATTGTGAGAGACCCCATCGGGCAATTCCTGGCGCATTTTCCGCAAAAACTGCATTTTGTAAGGTCGAAGCGAGGCAGGAAATGAGGCGGCGCCATCATCCCCGGGGCGTTAAACTGGTTGACTAATTGCATCGCCTTGCAGCAGCAGCCGCAGCATGAGCAGGAATGCTGCCCCTTTGTCGATTCGACGTTAAACATCCAGTTTACAAGGCCATTAGCTTCCGCTTCCGCTTTTATCTGCAGCGCTTCTTTTTTGCTCACAGATTTGAGCCATCCGTGCAGGATTCCGATTTCGGCGAACTGGCCCATTGAGACACAGTTTGCAAGGGGCCTTCCGCAGCCCTTGCCGATGACGTTGGCCGAGATTCGGCACTGACACTGGCCTACACCGAAGGTTTTATACTGGTCGAGAATTACTTCCATCCTGTCGCAGGGCAACGCCATCGGGTGGGTCTCGATAACCTTGCCCACGGGTAGAAAACGGACCATCGGTTTGGGGCTTTGAAGGTAATCGAGAGAATATCCGGTTTCATATAGTGCTTCGAAAAGCTCAGCGAACCTGCGATGCCAGTCGGAAAGAGCTTCCGGCGTTACGCCGATAAGGACAAATTCGTATATCCCCGGAAAAATAGGCAGCAGCTTGTAGCTTCTTTTATCTTCCGGCCCATTGCATGAAATGGCCCGCAGCTCAAAAGCGAGATAATTGAGAATTTTTCGTATCTGCTCGACTGGCCGATGCTCGGCGCGAGCGATATCCTCTTCGGTTTTCCCGGACAGCATTCCGAGATGGCGAACAACGCCGGCCTGCTCTTCAGTAAACAAATGCCGGACAAAAGCAATTAACTCTTCGCAAATCGGAGGGCCCATCAGGAGCGGATTCGACAGTTTCTTCGCTACTTCCAAATGGACTGCCGACGCGCCGGGAAAGTCGCTTAGCTTGCGAGGTTTGAGATTTTTGAGTTTCGGCTCTCGCGGCCCGATTATATTTCCTTTGATTTCGACTACGCGCCTTTTAACGTTGTTGTCTGACATAAAAAGAATCCTCTGTTATAATAAGGATTAAATACCCCCTCGAATGCGAAGTGGTGCGTCGAATTATTAACTCTTAAGAATATTTTCGATTTGCTTAAGCTCTTCATCGGCGAACGATAGATTGTCGAGGCAGGCGATATTTTGCTCTAATTGCTCAACCCGGCTTGCGCCGATTAAAACAGAGGTGATTCGCTTATCTTTGAGTATCCAGGCAAGGGACATCTGAGCAAGGGATTGATTCCGATGTTTCGCAATATCGTTCAAGGCAATTATTTTTTTGAGCACTGCTTCAGTAATCTGTTCGCGCTTGAGAAAGCCCCACGGTTTTGCCGCCCGGCTGTCTTTGGGAATGCCCTTAATATACTTATCGGTCAAAAGCCCCTGCGCCAAAGGCGAAAAAGCGATACAGCCGATACCTTCCTTCTCCAGCACGTCGAGCAGGCCTCCTTCAACCCAGCGTTCAAACATCGAGTATTTCGGCTGGTGAATAAGGCAGGGGGCGCCTGATTTTCGCAAAATATCTGCTGCCCGCGCCGTTTGCTCCGGCTTATAATTCGATATTCCCGCGTATATGGCCTTACCCTGTTTAACAGCCGATTCGAGGGCCGACATCGTTTCATCCAGAGGCGTATTCGGGTCGAATCTGTGCGAATAAAATATATCGACGTAATCAAGGCCTAAACGTTTGAGCGACTGGTCTAAACTCGCCAGCAGGTATTTTCTTGTGCCCCATTCGCCGTAAGGGCCGGGCCACATCAAATAGCCCGCCTTGGTCGAGATAATCAGCTCGTCGCGGTATGCCTTGAAATCGAGTTTTAGGATTTTGCCGAAATTGCTTTCCGCCGAGCCGGGCGGGGGGCCGTAGTTGTTTGCCAGGTCAAAGTGAGTTACTCCCAGGTCAAACGCCCGGCGGACTATCGCACGGCCCGTCTCGAATTTGTCAACGCCGCCGAAGTTATGCCAAAGCCCCAGCGAAACAGCCGGCAGTTGCAGGCCGAAACGCCCGCAGCGATTATATTTCATCTGCTGATACCTGTTTTCCGCCGGCTTATATGCCTTTTTTGTTGTCTTTGCCATGCCATAAGAATAATCACAGTTTCCCCCCGCGTCAAAATAAAATCCGGCGTGTCTTTTGTGGTTCGACTAAAGAAATACTTGAAAGCAACGATTAATTCCTGTAGATTTATGCATATTGGCGGTGTAGCTCAGTTGGTTAGAGCATGGGATTCATAAGCCCAGGGTCGTCGGTTCGACTCCGACCGCCGCCATTAGCTTCACTTCTTCTGCCATTGAAGGTCTAAAGTCCTCGGCTTATGCGTCCTATAAATAATGATTCTTCGCCCAAATGCCTCGTTTATTGGTGATAATAAACGCCTTCTAACGTCCGGCCCATCGAACGCCGATTTTAAAACCGTAGGTTCAAAGCTGATGAATCAGTCTCTATTTTGAAAGCCGGCAATAAGGAGTTCGGTTATGTCAAAAGACAAAAAAATAGTGTGGGTCGTGGAATATATCATAGGTATTACGCTTCTGTTATCGGTTCTGCCTTCCATTGTTCATCCGCAGCCGGGTTGGAGCGAGGCCCATAGCTGGGCATATCTGCTTTTCATCGCCTGTGCCGGCGCTATGCTTCTGGGTTTTGCCAGCTCGATGAGACAGCGTATAATTATGTCTGAACGCATAACAAAACTTGAACAGATGCTCGAAGACCAAAAGCAATGTAAGCCGGAATGCGGACAAAAACAAAAAGCAAGCGAGCAGTTTGCCGGCTCAGTAAACTAAGATAATTTTAAGCCGTTTTTTTGATATCAAAGATTATCGACAGTCGGCGGCCATTCTGCCGGCTGTCTTTTTTTGTCCTCCTATTTTAGCCATTAAAGACCCTCTAATCAGTGCAATTTAGGATATCCATGCCTTAGTCCGATAATCTAAAAAATCTTTTTAAATTATTTCAAATATTTTTCCGGATGCGGTATTTGTTTCTTATCTTATAAAGAGGTTAAAAGCATCTAACCCTGTGTATTCAACGAACCGATTATTAAGGGAAGAGAACGTTTTATATGTCCTCGCCGCGGACCAGTGTTTAAAGTCCGTGAAAATAAAAGTCCGAAAGGCAGTAAAGGAATTCATTTATGTTAAAAGAGAGAAAGTTTACATGGGTGGTTGGATATGCCATAGGTATTGCTCTTCTGGTGGCCGTACTGCCGTCAATCGTCCTTCCGCATCCGGCCTGGAGCGAGGCCCATTGGTGGGCGTATTTGCTCTTTATTGTTTGTTCCGGCATAACGCTGATTGGCTTTGCCAGCACGATGAGGCAGCGGGTGGAACTGACGGAACGCCTTGCCAAACTCGAGCAAACCGTCGAGCTCCTGAAGAGACAGGCACAGAGCCAATGCGTCCAGAAAAATAACGTCAGCGAGCAATTAGTCGGCTCACTAAATTAATTACTCGATAAGTCGTCCTTTTGACATCAAAAATTCATGACGGCCGGCAGGTTCACGCCGGCTGTCTTTTTTTATTGACCCGCACACGTTTTTCGCTATACTAATTTTCTTTGACTTTATTTTGCCCCCATCGTCTAGTGGCCTAGGACGTCGGGTTCTCAACCCGGTAACAGGGGTTCGACTCCCCTTGGGGGTATTTTGACCGACGCAGTCGGTCAAAATGGAGTCCCGATGAAATCGGGACGGTCAACTGCTCTACTGTTCTACTTTCAAAAATAAGACGAAAAATGGAGCAGGTGAACAGGTGAGCATTTGAGCAGTTGAAAAAGATATAATCTGTTCACCTGCGGTCAACTGTTCAAAAAAGGATTTCAGTATGCCTTTTATGTTTGAAAATCTGGAGGTCTATCAGAAATCCGTTGATTTAGCTGAGAAAGTCATAAATCTTTCCGAAGAATTTCCAAAAGGATATTATTTTCTGTCGGACCAGCTTAATCGGGCGTCTTTATCAATAGCGACCAATATCGCGGAAGGAAACGGCAGATTTACAAAAGGGGACCGGCGGAATTTCTTTATCATAGCTCGCGGCAGCGTGCAGGAATGTGTTCCACTGCTGGAAATCGCCAAGCGAAAGCAGTTTATTTCCAATGACAAACTTGCAGACCTGCTTAATCAGCTTGAAACTATTTCCAAAATGATTTCAGGCCTGATTAATGGCCTGGATAATAGAAAATAGAGGATGCCTGCCGCGCATTATGATTGAACCAGTGACCAATCCCGAACAGCTAAATCTCGACCAGTGCTATATGCGTATCGCTATCGACCAGGCAAAAATTTCTTAAAAAGTATATAGTAATCCCTAAGTCCTTATAAACACGCAAGATATGCAATTTGCCTCATTAAAGATTTAATGAAAAAAGTGTGTTATATCAAAATTGCACTTTGAAATAGCACCATAATCATAAGGATTTGCGAAGCGTAGGGCGGGGCTTGCCCCGCCGAATTGATGGGCTAATTTTGTCTTTCCTTCTTAATCCTATCTTCAGGCCATTCACCCTCAAATCCGTATTCCCATTCATTAGCTTCCGGGGCATACTCGGCATTTGATTCTGGAGTGTACTTGGCAGACATTAATTCAGCATCTGATAGTGCCTTACGAGCGTCAGCACTGTAACCGAACAATCTTCTGCCGGCTACCTCAAGAATTAAGATGCGACCTGTTTTATCCCATGTTATTCTTTCACGAAAATTCAATCTGCGGTTTGGAGCGAAATCCGGAGAAGAATAGACTTTTTGACCGTCTACTATAACCCAGAAGTTAAGATCAATCCCATCGAGACGTTTGAGAACTGCCTTATGTGTATTGTCAGGAGAATGCAAAATCTGAACTGTTCTCGTTGGAAAAACATAAAAGCATAATAAAAAAATAAAAGCAGCGTAAATGACAGCAAGACCAGCTAAGCCGCAAATGGCAAGAACGACAATCTTGACTACCTTTCGAGGCTTATTCCCTTTGCTTTGGTTTTCTGTTACACTGTTTTCCATCTTTCAATCCTCATATTATTAAATTATATTGTAACAACCTTTAAGATAAGTCAGCAAGGATTATGATTATGGCATTAGAAGATACTGACGTGCAAGCAGACGATCGCTATATGCGTATAGCCATCGACCAGGCGAGGATTGCCGAGGAAAATGGCGACGTGCCTATTGGGGCGGTAATCGTTCATAACGGCCAGATTATCGCCAAGGCGTATAACCAGCGGGAGCAGTTGCAGGACCCGACCGCCCACGCGGAAATCATTGCGTTAACGCAGGCATCGGCCGCTCTGGAAAACTGGCATTTGAATGACTGCACGATATACGTAACGCTTGAGCCGTGCTGTATGTGCGCAGGGGCTTTAGTGCTGGCTCGGATGTATCGGTTGGTATATGGCTGTGATGACCCAAAGACAGGCGCTGTGAAAAGTTTATATAATATTGTTCAGGACAAGCGCCTGAATCATCGCCTCGAAGTTACGTCAGGAATCCTGGCCGACGAATGCGGCGAATTATTGAAACAGTTCTTCTCCATTCGGCGTGAAGAAATCCAGCGTAATCAGTAACCACTAATCGCTTATTTCTTTACCGCGTCTGTCAGTTGCAATATGCGAAGCTCGAGACGCCTGATAACGCGCTCGATGTGGTTGCGGTGTATTATCTCCCAGGAGAAAATCTTCATCAGGCCCAGCCCGAAAATAAAGCAGATAAATCCCGCGGCGTACATAATCTGCTGCCCGACCTGGTCAACCGCGAAAAACTTTACGCCGGTGTATATTGCCCCGGCTATAAAGACCACCGACCAGAACAACGCCAGAATTACTATCGAAAGAGGGGTTTCGCAATAGAATTCTTTCAGCATCGTCCTTAAAGCACATTTCCCTCGTTCTTCGCAAACCTCTTTTTCAGCTTTTTTAAGTTCTTCTTCGGTCATTTTATTTCTCCCTGATCGCCTGTAAACCCACCCTCCTCTTAATTATTACCCTTTCCGGCCGGGGGTTTGTTCGCTGTTAATGCCTATATTCGTGGCAATCCTAAGGAATTTAAAGCTAATGCTTGATAATTCTTTAAAAATAGTAAATAATCAATCATCAATCACCCCGAGAAATTCGAAGAATTTCCGGGTTTAAGTCCGCGGAATCTTTTTATGATTCCGTGGATAAATAATAAATGATTGATGGAGAGGTGTCCGAGTGGCTTAAGGAGCACGCTTGGAAAGCGTGTGTGCGGGAAACTGTACCCCGGGTTCGAATCCCGGCCTCTCCGTTGGCCTTTGGCCAACAGAGTCCCGATTTATCGGGACGGTCAACTGTTCTACTGTTCAACTTTCAATGATTTTAATTAGGAGAAAAGGGGGACATTCTGCTTTTAGGGAAATACGAGATAGCATCTATGGCATTTAACTGCGCGTCGATTTTATAATGCCGACATACGCAGCACCATCTGCTCCATCGCGATTCTCGGCTGCACCTGCCCTCGTTTTATCGCGTAATCGGTTTCGGCCAATTGAAGCATCTGGTCGCCGATTTGCTTTATTGTCAATCGCCGTAATTGGCCGAACTGCTCCTCCTGGTTATAGAACATCCGAAGCTTATTGACAATGTCGCGCGGCGGGATTCTTTCTATAAGCATCTTTTTGGCGGCAAATAACCTGCGAAAATGATACGCGAACGCCCCTAATGTTGAATATTCAGCGTTTTTGTCGTCCGCGAACATTTTGCGCAGTCGCTCCACGGCCTCCGCCGCGTTTTGCTGCAAACACGCGTCAATGACCTTGAACGCGTCGAAAAGCCGGTTGCGCCCCACAATCGCCTCGACGTGTCCGATTGTTATCGCTTTATCGTTTATCGCGTATGTGGCTAATTTATCGACCTCAGTGTAAAGGCGGGCTATATCTTCCCCTGAAAGCTCAACTAAAAGGTCAGCCGCTCCGAATTCCATTCGTTTGCTGTATTTGTCCTGTGCGTATGCAATCAGTAGCCGCTTCACCTCCTGCCCTTTCGGCGATTCTATTTCAAAAAAGACGCCGACTTTAGGCAGCTTCTTCGCGAGCTTGGTATTGCCTGGCCATTTCGATACCGTCATCACCAGAACGCCGGTAGG
>Ga0105104_10001013_pt1 | contig 21630 bp, 26 predicted proteins | sample PPLLaktember2015_3_FD_87034 | JGI IMG/M metagenome (GOLD analysis project Ga0105104, IMG submission 87034) | Freshwater sediment microbial communities from Prairie Pothole Lake near Jamestown, North Dakota, USA - PPLs Lake P7 Core (6) Depth... | ecosystem: Environmental > Aquatic > Freshwater >... | reverse complement strand
TCGCCGTAATACCAGGGGTTATGCAATACCCAGCCCTGCCCCGGAATATAGGGCACAATCATCGGATACCAATCCACGAAATTGACCTGCTTGTCCGAGTAGCCATAGATCTGCGGGCGGATATCGTTGGAGGCGTTGACGTATGCCTGCATCTGCGGCAGGACGAGACTGTAATACAGCTCGAGTGTGAGGGTCGCGCTGGGAGGCAGCGGTTGCGGAAGTTGCATCTCCAGGCGCTGGTTCATGTTTTCGATCGTGTAATTTGTCACCGGCTGTCCATTGGCCGTCGCGGACGCCAGGCTGAACCCACCGCTCCATAAGTTGGGTTCCACTGCCAGGACAAGGTTATTGAGTGTTTCCCCCGTCCAGTTGGGATAGGTAATGACCTCGTGCACCCGCGCGGTTTTGGCGGTATAGTTCACATCCAATTCCAGCAGGTACTGCGGACGTTCCAGCCCGGGCGTCACCGTGGAGGCAGCGGTCGGCGTCTCGCTGGGCAGGGAGGAATCCATTGTAGGAGTTTCCGTCAGCGGGGGAGGCGGAGTGGCTGTCAGAACAAAGGGAGGGGTTGGAGATTGAAGAGAACAGGAGGAGAGGAGGAAAAGTAAGAGGAAAGAAGAAAGAATGCGAGAGGTGATGTGTTGGGACATGGGGAGTATTTTAACCGAAATGAGTATTCCACAAGTTTTTATTGCTCCTATTTCCCCATTTAACGAAAAAACCTCCCGCCAGGTTCCTGAGCGGGAGGCAATCAATATTCGAACTATTCCCTATTTCTGAAAAACGAATCGCAGCCCGCGGTTGAAGCCTTCCGGTTTGACGCCGGCGTGACGCTCGCCCTCGAGCATGAGCGTCTCCATTTCAAGGCCCGGGTAGTTGCGGTCACGGAGAACCTGTATGAACTTCTCGTCCGGATATGCCAGACTCTCCTCCGTGCCAACGAACAGGAACAGTTTGACGGGCAGATCCTTGTGACTGCCGGCATATTCAGCCTCCTGCTCGAAAGCGAACTGCCCGCCATAGGGCACCGCCGGACTGCCCACCACATAGCCGCTGAAGAGTTCCGGCTCGGTGAACAAAGCATACAGACTGAATGTGCCACCGAACGAATGTCCCATCAACACTCTTTGGGAGGCATCCACCCGGTAATTGGTTTCGATAAGGGGGAACAATTCCTTTTTCAAAAAAGCAAGGAATTTGGGTGCATCGCCAGAACCGGAAATGGATGGATCGTGTACCGGGGTATAGTCCATGGCTCTCAGGGACCCGTAGTCCGGGCTGTCGCCGGAGTAGGTGATGCCAACGATGATCATCTCCGGGACATACCCGTCATAGTAGAGCCCGCCGTAGATGGAATCGAGCAGCTTGAAGTCCCACTGCCCATCGAGCACGTACAGAACGGGATATTGCTTGTTTCGATCCCGGACATAGTCGTCTGGGGGACGGATGTAAATGTCGTAGCTGCGGCCGGTCTCTGAAGACTCGATCTGCCTGACCTCCGTACCTGGGAGACTCACACGGCCAAGGGGTGCACCGGATGGTTCCGGAGATTGTTGGGTAGGTTGCTGGGCGCAGGCACCAAGCGCCAGAGGAAGCAATAAGCCGATCATGAGGATGCAGATGCGAAATGAAAACGTCATGGTGAAGACCTCCTGTGGAGATGTGAGTAAACAGTCATCCCTGGTTATCTCCCGATGAATTTGACCATCAGGGCTTTTTCCATCATCGCTGAGAAATCAGCCTGGTCGAGACGGTCGCATTTAGAGTCCCAGCCAAAGAGACTCCGGGCGCTGTCCGGGGATTCCAGGACCAGACATTCGAGTGCTCTTTTGACTTCTGCCGGATCGTCGATGAGCTGGGCTTGGACAGGGAAGGTATGGAAACCAAGCTGAAGCCAGACCTGCGTGGGATTCGCGCGGAGATTCTTATACCAGTTCGAATCCTTACCCCAGCCTGAAAGAATGTGGATATTTCCATCGACGCGGAAATATCCGACCGGGAAGCGGCGAATGCGATTGGTCTTGCGCCCCCGCGTGATCAGGAGCATGGTGTTCTTTCCGGCACCCAAGAGCGGAAGGAGTCCGATACGGTAGGCGGCGACAATGAAGCGATTCGATGATTGAAGCCATTGGTGAAATGACTTCCTGGATATGGGATCGCCTATGACTTTGGCGAGCACTGTATCAGGTCTTGGGAACACGCGTATGGATGGCGAATCCTGTGGGAGGCTGGATGTAGGCTGTGTAGTAGGCATTCTGGAGTCCTTGTCTGAGAATTTGGATAAGGCTTTGCACTAAGATACCCCAAATAGGGATCGGCGACACGCAAGAGTTTATTGGTTACGTCCCTTTGACTCGTTTCCACCCAAACGCGATCACGAAGAAAGAAGTGGCGGTGAGCACCACGGCGGCACCCGAGGCAATGCTCAGATAATAGGAAAGGTATAAGCCAATGATCCCCGAGAGCGAGGCAAAGAGGGCTGCGAGTGCCATCATGCGTGAGAGACGGCGGGTGAGCAGGTAGGCGGTGGCAGCGGGAGTGACAAGCATGGCGACCATCAATGCCACACCGACGGTTTGCAGGGAAACCGCGACGGTCACCGCGAGCAGGACAAGCAAAAGGTTGTTGAGCATGCCCACGGGCAGTCGCAGGGTGGCGGCGAGGATGGGGTCAAAGGACAGGGTCATGAACTCCTTGTAGAACGCGAGAATCAATAGGAGGACGAGTCCGCCGAAGATCAGGATCAACCAGAGGCTTTGGGGGGAAATGCTGAGTATATCCCCGAACAGGAAGTGGCTCAGGTCCACGGCATAGCTGCGTACGGTGGAGATCAGCGCGATCCCCAGCGCAAACATTCCGGCAAAGATGATCCCGATCGCGGTATCTTCCTTGATCTCCGAGTTTTTACTGATCGCGCCAATGCCCAGTGCGGCGACGATCGCTGTCCCCAACGCCCACCAGAAGAGCGTCTCACGCGCCCCACCGCTGATCAGATATCCGAGGGCAATGCCGGGAAGAATGGTATGCGCCAGCGCATCACCGAAGAAAGCCATGCCGCGCAGAACCACGTACGTGCCAACCACCGCACAGACGATGCCGACCAGGACCGCAGCGATCATGCCGCGCTGCATGAATTCATATTGAAGAGGGTCAAGAAAAAAGGACATTCGATTCACGATTTTGGATTTACGATTTATGGTTTGCGATTGCGGAGGGTCTTGATGGATGCAACGGTCATGGAAAGGATTTCGTCTGTTTCCTTGTGAATCCCGCTGATCTGGCTTTCAGGGACGAGCCCTGCTTCCACCAAAATTTCAAGCCAATATTCAGTTTCGTCACTTTCCTCTTCCACTACTTTCACTTTGTTGATCATATCGGCTGTTTATTTTGCGCCAATCGATGTTCCTGAGCGGACCAACTGTTTGCCAATCACATCTGCGGCAAGCGATCTAGAAAGCTTTTCAGTTTGATGAATAATGGCTACGGCAAGTTTCTTCGTTCGAGTCTTGAAAGTCTTTTCATCCATGTTCGCATCCTTGGTCCTTCAAATTCGATCACTGAAAATCGTTATTCGTAAATTACTCGGGTGGACAGCAATCGTCTACCAGCATGGTTCCTTGTGGGTCCACTTTCAAGCGCCCCCCATAAGCTTGCAGTAAATTCTCTGTACGCAGTACATTTTGTGGCGTATCGAATGCAACCATGGAATGATTCAGCAGCATGATCCGGTCGAAGTGACGGGCAGCCTGATCGAGGTCATGCGTTGCGACCATGACCGTCACATTTTGATCTCGCAGCGTATCCAGTAAATTGAGCAGGCCCTCCTGGGAAGGAGTATCCAGGCCGGTCAATGGCTCATCCATCAACATCAGCTCGGCTTCCTGGGCGAGGGCACGCGCGATGAACATGCGCTGCTGCTGTCCCCCCGAAAGCTGGCCGATCTGACGAGTTGCCAGGTCGGATAGCTCGACTGTTTCGAGTACATGCCGGACATATTCCCAATCCTTCCGGTGGGGCCAATTCAGCGGGCCCAGTTTCGCCGAGCGGCCCATCATGACCACATCGGCAACGCTGACAGGGAAGTTCCAGTCCACCTGGCTGCGCTGCGGGATGTACGCGATGCAGATGTGCCCGCGCGGACGCGAGCCGAAGATGTTTACTTCGCCTGCGGCTGGCTGCAGGACACCCGCGACCACCTTGAACAGCGTGCTTTTCCCAGCGCCGTTCGGTCCAACGACCGCGATGCGCTCCCCTTCGTGAAGGTGGAAAGTGATATCGTCCAGGGCAACCCTTCCGTTATAACGGACGGTGATATGCTGCACATCGAGGATGGGTTTGTTCGGTTGATGGTGGGTATGAAGGTACATGCGGGTTTTTTATGAGACCTGACAGGTCTACAGACACATCTGATACAGGCGATACCTGCATCAGACCTGTCAGGTCTTTATCATTACTGAAGGGCTTCGATGATCTTTGTCACGTTATATTTCATCATCTCAATATAGGTCCCGGCGGGGGCGCCATCGGTAAGGGATTCCAGATGCAGGTCCGTGACCACCTCGGCGCCTGTTTCCGCGGCGATCTGCTGCGCAAGCGCGGGGTTGTCGGATGCATCCAGGAAGATCGCAGGCGCCCCATATTGTTTGATCTGATCGACCAGGGCAGCCATTTGTTGGGCGGAGGGAGAGGCATCTGAACTAAAACTTTCGATGACGGTCCCAACGACCGTAAAGCCGTAGCGTTCGGCAAAATAACCTAATGCTTCATGGTTGGTGACAAGCAGCCTGCGGGGAGGCGGGATCTGGGCGATCTGCCCGTTGATCCATGCATCCAGTTCCTCGAGTTGAGCGATATAGGCGTTTGCATTGGACTGATAAATCTCCGTACCTTCGGGGTCGAACTGTGCCAGTCCATCACGAATGTTTTCCACATAAATGATCATGTTATTGGGGTCGAGCCATAGATGCGGATCGGTGCCCTGGCCATCCTCCATTTCCGACCTCAGATTTAGGCTTGTGGAGGCTTCGATCAGGGTTCTCTCCCCGTCAGCATTGGCAAGCAGTGTCTCCAGGAAAAGTTCATACCCTGCACCATTGATGACCAGCACCTTGCTTTTGCTGATCTTGGCTGTATCCTGGGGAGTAGACTGATAGGAATGGGGGTCTGCGCCGATGGGCAGGAGCGACCCGACCGTAAGCCGCTCGCCAGCGACATTGCGGGTGGCATCCGCCAGGATGGTGGAGGTTGCCAGGATGTCGGGCGCCGCCGTCCCTGAGCAGGAGGCGAGGATACCAGTAAGCAAAAAAACAAACGTCCAAATACGAATAAAAGATATGCGTTTCATGAGGTTTAGTCCTGCCAGCGTAAGGTGTGATAGGTCACGGAAGCGACCATGAGAAATCCAATAAATATCGCAGTCCATTTGGGGATGGGCCGGCGTTGGGAGCCTTCCTTACGCAATTGATCGGCGTTCAGCTTGGCTCCCATGGCGGCTGTGACGGGAATGGCGGCACAGATCATACACATAATACTAATACCTCCTTATTCGTTATCCAGTTCGGCGTTTTCACTTGGAAGGATTTCCTTCTTGAGCAGGAAATAAGCACCTGTAAAGTGATCGTCAATGCTGCCGACGAGCAATGCTCTCCGGCTGGGCAGCATGTGAATGACTTCCCAGCCCTCCAAGCCATGCTTTTCAAGGTCCGGGACGTCAAAGCCCTGGCCCAGCGGATCGTCGCCCAACAGCGCGCCTGACGGAAGGTAAACCATTCTGTAGCGAAAAACCTTACCGCCGTTTTGCAGACGCTTCCTGGCAGAGACGACGCGCTCACGCCGCTCGCGCTGGCGCTCAGCTTCAATTTCAGCGCGCATCTTTGCCAGCTCGGGGGCATCGAATATCTCCCGTGCCGTTTCGCGCATCTCATTATCCTCGCTCATCAGCGCGCTGAGCAGGAACTCATAGCCGCGGCGGTCACCAAGCTGAACGAGGCCCTCCGCGGCATCGAGCTGGGTCAGCCAATCATCGTCTTCTGTCATGAGTTCAAAGAGGGTTTCAACGTCGCGCATTCTGACGAGTTCATCAATTTGGGAAGCCATATTTCCTCCAGGGATAGGTCTGGCGGGTATTGTATCACCATGAGGATAGATTTTTTATGCAACAAATTGTTGGCAGAACTACACCCACGAAAAGCAGCGGACTATGCACAGCAGAAATATGGAGTATGATTCAGAAGTCGACATACGGTTTGATGAATGTTCAAGAAAATTTTGCGTCAATTTCGTATTGATCTGGGGGAGATGGAGGGCGACTATCGCGTTTTTTACCTGAAAGACGATATTGCATTCAGTACTCTTTATATCTCGATTGCCATCCTCGGGGTGCTGGGCATGATCAGAACGGATGCCCTGCTGGTCAGCGGGCGGCCCGACCTGTTCATGTGGCTGATGCTGTATCGCGCCGTTTTCGTTCTGGTGTCCATTGCAGTCATCGTTGTGCTTCGAAAAACGGGCAGGGTAAGAGTGTATGATCGTATCCTGTTTGGGTGGTTGTCTTTTACTGTCCTGTTCTTCCTCCTATTCAATTTCACCCGTCCGACCAACTCTCTTACCAGTATCATTGACGTTATTATTCCCTTTTCCATTTACGTTTTTTCGCCGCTCAAACTCTCTTATAATGCCCTGCTGGCTTTTGGCTTTTCGGTGGGCACGATTTATGTCGGCTATGTTTATAAAGCCGGAATCGACCCTGTCACCCTGAATGCAGCGACGACTGCGCAGTTCGTCGTCCATGCTCTGGGATGGGTATCGGGTTTACAGATCCAATCCTATCGCCGCAGGTCTTTCAAGGCATATGTGCAGGAAAAGGACGCTAAGGAAATGGTTGCCTACCTGGCAAACATCGATCCTCTGACCAAAAGCCTGACCCGGCGTCATTTTTTCAACATTGCGGAGAGTGAATTCCTGCGATTTCTGAGATATCGCCGTGAGCTGTCCATCCTGGTTCTGGACGCAGATCATTTCAAGAACATCAACGACACGCACGGACACTATGCAGGTGATCTGGTCCTGCGGAACGTGTCCCTCGTAACGCTGGAGCAGAAGCGCGCTCAGGACACGTTTGGTCGTCTGGGTGGTGAGGAATTTGCGCTGCTGTTACCGGAGACAGGTATCCAGCAGGCAAAGATCGTTGCTGAGCGAATCCAAAGAGCCTGGGAACAGACACCCTGTATTGTGGATGGCAAACTCATTCACTCCACTGTGAGCATTGGTGTGGCGGAGGCTGGAGCTGAAGATAAATCCTTCGAAGACATCATGCGACGGGCGGATCGGATGATGTATAAAGCCAAGGAAGCCGGGCGGAATCGTATTATGGCAGAATGAAAAACGTCCCGCCACAAATCGACGGGACGCTCATATTCATGGCTGGGGTTCGATCGGGTATCCGCTGGCGCGCCATTCATTCAGCCCGCCGCTCATACTAGTGACTTGTTCAAAGCCTGCATTAAGCAGAATATCTCTTCCCTGCTGGCTGCGGTTGCCCGAGCGGCAGACCACAACCACCTGACGGTCCTGGGGGACTTCGCCTAAGCGGGAAGGCAGTTGATCAAGCGGAATCAACGTAGTGTTGGGCGCGTGATATTCGTTCCACTCCTCCTGCGTGCGGACATCCAAAACGAAGGCGCCGTTTTGATACAGTTTGTAGGCGTCGCTGACACTGATGGTGCGTGCAAGCGCGGTATTGTTCCCTCGACCCATTTGCAGGATCACGAAAACGATCAGGGCGACAACCGCCAAAAAGGCGATCTGCGTGCCTGGCTTACGAAATGCAGAAGTCAAAAAGCCTGAGCGGGGGTGGGATCGATCATAGGTATTGCGGCGATGGCGATGTTCTCTATATTTTCTTGGCATGGGGGCCTCTTTGCAGGGTTAGAATGAATCGAGCGCGCTTTCGAGATCGCGGAACACTTTGAAAAAAAGTTTCAGACCCGCGGTTTCAAGAGCCTTTTCCACAGCAGGCTGTGGGTTGAGGAGTTTGACATGCTTTCGGGCTGTGCTGGCGTGAGTCAGATCAGGATGCGCCATCGTTTCCGGGATCCCGCTGTATAGCAGGGCAATCTTGTGAATGGCAACCAGCCCGGTGGTGCTGATGCTGGAAACGTCACTCAGATCGATCACAAGGTCGCGCACCGGATTTTGATAGATCTCGCGTGCCTTATCCACCACCTGCACGAAGTTCGAGGCATCGATGTTGCCCTGTAAACTCATGACGGCAATCGGCTCGCGCCTCTGTTGAATATTGACAGTGATATTCATGACGTCTTCCTTAATTACATTCTACCGGAAATTGAACTCTTCATAGTGAATATGCTCTTTTGGCAGGCCCAGGTCGAGGAAATTTTTCTCGAAGGCCTGGATCATTGGCAGGGGACCGCACAGGTAGATGTGATAATCCTCCAAATTCCCATTCGTGTTTTTGAGGATGTGATCCATGCTCAGGGAGCCTTCGATGGCTGAAAAACGGATATGCGGTTTAAAACGGGAGTTTTTTTGCGCGGCGGCTTTGATCTCGTCTACGAACAAAGCCTCCTCCGGGTGACGGACCGTATAGTAAAAATCGACGTCATGCGCCAGGCTGTCATCCATGTCACGGATAAAGGCCAGGAAGGGCGTCAGCCCGATCCCACCAGCGATCCAGATCTGTTTCTGCTCCCCAGTTTTATAGTCGAACATGCCGTACGCACCTTCAATAACGGCATCCATGTCCGGTTTGAGGTTGCTGAAGAGGTAGCGGGTGAAATCTCCACTGGCTTTAATACTAACACGCAAAACGTCCTCATGCGGCGCACTGGAGATCGTGAATGGATGGGACTCCTTCAGGATCCTGTCTTCGGGAAAGTAGACGAAGAGGAACTGGCCGGCACGCTGTTTCTTGATCGCTCCCTTCTTCGGGCGGAGGGTCACCTCCGTCGTCGACGGGTTGGGGTGCTTGACTGCCTCGACGGTATACGGGACATACTTTTTAAAAAAGCCCCCGAAGATCTCGGTATAAAGATAGGAAACCGTGCCGAAAATAAAAAACATCTGCACCCAGGTAATAGCGATCAGCGCGTCGAGTGCCTTGACCGTCAGGGAATGGATAAAGCCCAGGATGAAGAAGATGCCGATAAAGCGATGGAGCCTCTTCCAGCCATCGTACGTGCCGCCGGTCAGGAATTTACTCAAAAAAGGGACCCGCGGCGCAAGTGTGACCAGCACGATCGAGACGATCCCAACAAAGGCGATCATGGCAAGATAATTCCCGATGCGCAGGTCGGTGACGGAGATGGGGACGGTGAGCAGATGTACGAATAAAAGCAGGAACGCGCTGGTGGAGGTGCGGCGATGTGTCATGTACATCTTGTCCAGCCCGCCAAAATAAGGCTCCGCCCATTTGGGGCGTGTGGAGAGGAACAGGGAAAAAGACAGCAGGACGATCACGGTGGAACCCAGGATCTCACCGGCATAGCGGCGCACAAATGTATCACTGCCATCATTCTCAGGTGGGAAAACGAACCAGACGATCACAGTCAGGATCACGGACGCGATAATCACCAGATTACCAATATTACGTTTCATGCTGACTCCTCAATGACAATGGCTTGCTTCATAAATTAATAAACTTGGGCTTACGTTCACAATAAATCAAAAAGCGACATGGCTCCTGTCATATCGCTTCCTTATGAAAATGAATGTACAGCCTCATCGAGATTTACGAAAATCTCGAATAGATTTCCAAATCCCACCATGTCCAGTACGCTCATGACCTCGGAACGTGGATTGAGTAATTTGACGTGCTTCTGGATCCCCGCCTCACTCGAACGTCCCAGGGAGCGATATGCCGACCATCCACCTTCCGGGTCGGGCAATGCCTCTCCACGGGCCAGCAATGCTATGCTGTGCAAAGCCACAAGTCCGGCGCTGCTGATATATGTCAGGTCATTAAGATCGATCAGAAAGTTGCGCGCCCCTGCGCCATACAACTCCTGTGCTTTTTTGATCAATTCCTGATAATTCTGACCATCCAATTGGCCGTCGAGTTTGATGATGGTCACTGGAACGTTCCCCTGTGCCTGTGATGTGGAAATATTCACGGTTTGCCTCCACGAAATGAATATTCCGATTATATACTGTCTTTTCGTTCAAGGCGTTCCAAGCGATGAGCGATTTCATGCAGCCAGTGCCTGCGCATGTAGACGGGCAGGTCGGCCTGCTCTACATGCTCCTGTGCGAAACGGGTCCACTTCAAGGCAGTCTTCACATCGCGACATTTATGTTCGTAATATTTTGCCATCTCGATATGGGCATAAATATGACCGTTGGCCGCGGCGGTTTCCCACAGGCGGATCGCTTCATTAAAATCACCGCGTTTCTTCTGCAGGATGGACAGGCGCTTCACAGCCACGCCGAAGTCTGATTCCGTTAAATTCAGCTCGAGACCTCGCTCGAATAAACGCGCGGCTTCCTCCCAGTGACCGAGGTCCTCGAACAGCTTGCCGAGGGCAACGAAATCGAGCCCATGTTCCACGGAGCCCGCATAGGGATTCTGGATCATCTCGTTGACGCGCGTTAACAAGGCGGCCATCGCGACCACATCCATGGCGTTGTGGTAGAACACACCTGCCAATGGACGCGCGTCCCCTGTGCGCAGATAATCAAAGTACAGCCAGGGGATCTCGTAGCCCGGCACTTCTTCACTCGAACGTGTCAGCCCAAGGATGTGCTGTTCCAGGTATTTCAAAGCGCGCGATTCAAGCCTGTCCCGCCACAATCGACGTGCCAGAGGCAGCAAGTCGAGGTGGGAATAATCTTTGTAAGGGACCGGAATATGGTGCAGGCGGTAACGGGTCGTCAGCAACGGCGCGTCGAAGGCTTTGCCGTTGAACGTGACCAGCGCCTGGGCAGGCGCCAGGAACTCGGCGATCGCTTCGAGCATCGCCGGCTCCTCCGCAGGGTCGCGCATGAAGAATTGTCGCAGCATGAATTGATCGTCCACGAAACGCGCAATGCCCACCATGAAGGCATAGGTCCCGGTGCCGCCGGAAAGCCCCGAGGTCTCGGTATCGAGGAAGGCAAATTTGGATAGCGGTATGTTTGCCAGGCGAGTGTCATTCGCCCACTGCGCGATCAATGAAATTGGCAACGAGCAGACGATGGGAGAGTTGCCATGGCGATGATCCGGCAAATACACCTGTTCCGCGATGAACACATCTCCGCGCGGGGTGGGGTGGAACGCTCCAGTCACGACGGAATCGATCACATAAGGGGATTTCGGTTTCGGCGCGGCAAGATCCTTTGCTCCTGTTTTCACACCGAGCGATTTAAGCTTGTCTGCCAGAGTGTTCTTTTGAGAAGGATTCATCAAGACCTTGTAGAGCGTGATTATAACCAAAGCGCATTGGTAACAGGTTAGAGATTAATAAAACAAATATGACCACCCCGAAATTAAGGGAGGCAGGCGCGGGCAAAGATAATCTTCCAGGATTGTTCAGGACGGGTTCGATGGATTGGCTCCGGCTTCACGGCTGGCCAGGCTCAGCGCCAGATTGCAGGTGTCATTCCCGGTGGAATCACGAAGGAAGGATATAGCTCCGATATAGCTACGATATAGCTACGATATAGACACCCTCTACGTGGAGCGAAGGATCGTTGAAGGAACGGCGATTGAACCGCCAAACTCGCGAAGATCGCGAAGAAAAGTATAAAACTTTGCATGCCTGGCGTTCTGCGCGGTGCAAAAGTCGTCGACTGCCTGGGAGACTGCGAAATTGAACCGCCAAGCTCGCGAAGATCGCGAAGAAAAGCATCAATGCCCCCGGGCAGTTAAGCGACTGACCCACCTCCAAATATTAAATTCAGGGTGGGTCATGCATGAAGTAAACTGGTCCGGTTTAGCGCGGCAGCTGCCAGCCAAAACGATCGATGTCAAAAGACAGGGGTTTCGGGGTGGCGATTATGAATAGACGTCCCCAGCTTAAGCTGCCGGGACCTGCAATACAGGTTTGAAAGACCACATGGCGCTCGCCGCGATAAACCTTGTTGAACAACTCCCCGGCCGTCAACATTTCATCATTGCTCAAGCTGCGAAATGAGCTGTACGGGCTGGTGGGTTCGAGTGCCTGAAATTTTAATATTTGCGTGATCACAAAATATTCGATCTTTCCGTCCCCATACACCAGACGGACCTCCTGCCCGGATGCCAGTTGTGAAAAAAATCTGCCGGACAAATTGTTATGCGCCAGTAAACCCACATTCCCAAACTGGGAAGCCATGCCGAATTGAGTAATTTCTCCATCCGTCTCCGAAACATAACCGGCGTTGCCTGCAGGCTGTTGGATGATCGGAAAAGCCAGCACGTTGGGGATGTAGACGCCGCGCACGGTGCCTGCTTCATTGTTCTGAACCGACTTTGAAAATTCCGCAAAATCAGGGATAGGTTCGCCGCTTCCCAGCGCCAGGGCCGGGGCAGGGCTGAAGAAAAGGCAGGCTAAGATTGCCAGGAGAAGGGTACCATGGAACAAAGTTTGGATGGCTTTGGTGTTGAGCTGCATTGATTTCTCCACTTCGATAAAGGTGCACAACTGCTCCCGCTCTTTAACGATCTGCCTTTATCGAACAAACTGATGCTAAGGTTCCAACAAAACGAGCCTGGTGATTTACCCAGGCTCGCGAAGGCTTACAAATGATTTTATCTTCGGCAACCTGGCTGTCTTGATCCCACGCAGTGGAATAGTAGACCCATGGCTTTGCGTCCCTGCTTTTCAGCAGGTTTGCTATTTCGGATATTATTTGTGAATATTATAACGAGTGCTTATCCTTTCCCGCCTTTCATTTCAGCAATACCAGATTACAAGATTGAAATGCTCTTCTATTCCTTGGGTACAGCCACGACAAACAAACGTCCCCAGCTGGCATTTCCATCGGCTCCGATGCAGGTCTGGAAAACGACATGCCGCTCGCCAACGTAGGCCCGATTGAACATTTCTCCAGCCGACAGCACTTCGTTCCTGTCCAGGTTTCGGAAGGAGCTGGTAACACTTTCAGGGTCCAACGCCTGAAACCGCAGGACGTTTTTTACAATAAAATACTCAACGTTCCCATCTCCGTACACCAGACGGACTTCCTGACCAATGGCAAGTCCCGAAAACAACCTGCCGGAGAGAGTGTTATGAGCAAGCAGACCTACATTTGCATAGCGAGATGCAACGGAAAACTGGGTTACCTCACCATTCCGACTGGAAACATAATAGGGTTGATCGACGGGCTGTTGCACGACCGGCAGAGCCAGCACGTGGGGGACATAGACGCCGCGCAAGACGTCTGCTTCGCCATTTTGGACCGATTCGGAAAAGCTCCGGAAAGTGGGAATGTTTTCAGCATTGCCAATCGCCTGGATCGGTCGCGGGTTTAGGAAAAAGCTGGAGAGAAAAACTACAAGGAGGTTGAGGCGCAGAGAGGTTCGGGTCATTGTACGTTGGGCATCGTTGAAATTTCAGTGAGGGCAAAGATGTTCGAAGCAGCCCGAAACTGATGTTGTTCGCAAGGTGTAACTCGCGGCATTGTATCAAAGCATTTCAGATTCGCATTGATTATTGCCATACGCTTAACCTACAAAACAGCGACGGTTAGCCCCTCAGTTTTGTAAGGGAAAAAGTGATGGAGATGGTTGTAAAGGTATTGTGCAACCCCACGCAATTATCCACTCTCCCTTGATTTTTATCTTCGGGCCTGCTCTGTATCTGTGTTAAACTAACGCATTCGATTCATGACCAGTACACCTTCAAAGCGACGTCTTTCCCTGTGGATGAAACTTCTATATGGCTCAGGAGATTGGGGTATCTCCAGCATCAGCATGATGCGTTCGATCTTTTATGCCATTTACCTTACGGATGTTGTCGGGTTGGAGCCACGCCTCGCTTCCTTCGGCGCGCTGGCTGGCATCGTTTGGGATGCGATCAACGATCCGATCATCGGCATGGTCAGCGACCGCCTGCACACCCGCTGGGGGCGCCGCAGACCTTTTCTATTGTGGTTTGCCATTCCATTTGGATTCGGTTTCGTCACTCTCTGGTCCGCGCCCAATTGGGAGAGCCAGACTGCCCTGCTCATCTACGTCACCCTCTCCTTTATGCTCGCGGATACATTGCAGACCCTTGTCGCCGTTCCGTTCCTTTCCCTGACCCCCGAACTGACTCCAGACTATGATGAACGTACCACACTGACAAGTTTCCGCTCCTTCTTCCAGCTGGCAGGAGCCTTATCAGTGGTGATCGTTTCCCCCGCCCTGGTTGACGTGATCCTTGCCTCCGGTGGAACCCAACAGCAGGGATTTATGCTGGTCGGGGCGATCTTTGGGGGCATCGGCGCGATCCCACTCCTGTTGATCGGGCTTTTTGTGCGCGAAACCTCGCGGCCCGAACAAGCTGCACCCATCCCATTTCGTGCAACACTCAAAGCCGCCTGGCAGAACATCCCGTTCCGCTACGCGGTGGGAATCCACATGTTGAACTGGTCAGCGGTGGATATGATCGTTGTCGCCTTTCCGTATTTCCTGCTTTACTGGGTTGGCCGGGGAGATCTGATGGCATCGATCCATATCCTTGGCTTTGACCTGGCATATGAATCGGCTTTCTTCGGCATTTTGATGTCGGTGTGTATCCTGTTCATCCCCTTCTGGTTGTGGATGGCGAGATGGCGCAACAAGCGCGAAGCCTACATGCTGGGAATGAGCTTTTGGGTTGTGATCCAACTGATGATCTTTGCCATCCAGCCGGGCGAGACGGCTTCTCTTCTCGCCCTGGCAGCGCTGGCAGGGATTGGCGTCTCGGCCGCCTACACCCTGCCCGATGCCATGTTCGCGGACGTGATCGAATGGGATGAACTGCGTACGGGCCGCCGGCAGGAGGGCGTCTTTTACGGCATCCGCACCCTCATCCGGAAATTGACCGGGGCGCTGGTCATTTTCATGACCCTGCAATTACTGGGTTGGTCCGGTTACGCCTCGCCGCCCCCTGAGGCTTTGCACTTCATACAAACCGACGCAGCCCTGGGGATGATCCGTCTGCTCGTCTCTCCTTTTGGCGCGATCATGCTGTGCGGAACGGTCATCCTGGCATGGCTGTTCCCGTTATCGCGTGAGAAATATGAAAAGATCCAGGAATTGCTGGAAGAACGAAGAGCGCGGTTGGCGGAATAAGTGCCAGGTAGCACATTGTCGTTTTGCTAACCGCTAACAGCTATTAGCTGTTAGCTGTTAGCGATTAGCTTTTAGCTTTTGGATAAATGAATTGAGCATTTTGCGCATTTCAACAAGGTCGTTTTGTATGGATTGATATATATTTGATTGCAGATAACCAAGGTCACATGCCAGCATAAGCAAATATTCCAACTCGCTCGCCGAACCCATGGCAATTAAAAAATACCGCTTGAGTTCCGCGTCAGAATCTTTTCCACAGCCTTCTGCGATATTGGCAGGGATGGAAACGGCTGCTCGTTGCATCTGATTGGTGAGAGAATAAAGTTCCTGTTTGGGGAATTGTTCGGTTGATTTGTAAACCGCCAGCGTCAACGCATGTGCCTTTTCCCAGACTTTCAACGAACGGAAATCCTTCATGTTTGCCTCCCTTGGTTTTTAGCATTTAGCTATTAGCTATTAGCGTTTAGCTGTTAGCGTTTGGCTATTAGCGTTTTGGTTTTGTCTAACCGCTAACAGCTATTTTACTGTAACTTGTATGATCGCCGTATCCACCCTTTGGTCACTCCTTACCACCTGCAACTGTACGGCATACAACCCGCTTAAGCCACTTGTATCCCACTCTGCCAGCACATCGTTTGCGACCTGCTCGTTGCCTCCCGCAATCTGGATCCATTCCTGCGGATTCAATCCCTTCCCGGCTAACACTCGATACGAAACAAAATCCGCGCCGGTCGCGGTTCCCGTGATCTTCACAGTTCCAGTTACTTCTGTGAACAATTCGGGGGACGTGATCGTTACATCCGGATCGATCTGCGGCGGCTGGATGACATCATAGGTGGCAGGGGGGATCTCCAAGCCAGTGCTTTCTGCCCAGGCGCGTGCCTCTGGCGGCACGACCAGATACACACGTTCTTCCACCAGTTGCGGCAGCGTAAAGACGGTTGCCAGCAGACCAGTCTCACGGTTTATGGCGTACTTGCGATACATGTTATCTGGCTGGATCGGTTCATTGCCGTTCAGGAAAACTTCACTGACCAGGTTTGGGCAATCGGAGGTTGGCAGCATCCCGGATGGGTCGCAGACGTTGATCACGGAAACATCCGCCGGGACGGCCCAGCCAGCGCGCGGCAAATTTTGTGAAGCGATCTGCATCAACGCGTTCCACAATACGGCCGGCACGCGCGGTGCCAGATCACTTTCCTCACGCGCACCCGTCCACACGGCGACCACGCGCGCGGGCGAATAACCAATTGCCCACGTGTCGAGCTCATCTACGGTTTGGCCCAGTGTCAAGCCTGCGGGTCTGCCGATCTCCGTTACATTCGGTTGGCCCAGGGAATGCCAGCGCGCGGTCTCGTCGCTCAAGGCATGGTTCATCACATATGCCAGCCCGGGCGTCAGGACCGGTTTCGCCTGTGGCGTCGACCAGTCGAGCCAGAGGCTCCCGTCGTTGCCTTCCACTTTTAAGATGGTCACAGGTCCGAACTCGTCACCCACTGCATCCTGTCCAAAGTAGACACCCTGCTGTGCGAACACCCCGTACGCACCCGCGGCATCCAGCAAGGACAGCTGTTCCTCACGCGATACGCCGAATGACGCCGCGATCCTGTTCACATTTTCCACTCCCATTTGCGAAAGCAGCTGCGCGGTGGGAGCCTGGTAATCATTCGCCAGTGCCACTCGCAGGCGAATGGGACCGTGATATTCGCCGTCGAAGTTTTCGATGTTGGTCCGGCCGGGGATATCCCAGATCAATGAGGCAGGACTCAAGCCACGGGTGAACGCTGTTAGATAGACGAACGCGTCCAGCGCGGACCCGGGCCGGTGCGCCGCGATCAGAGGCGTTTCCTGCGCCTGGAATGTTTCCCCGATGGCTGCCAGGATCTGCCCGGTCTTTGGGTCAGTAATGATGGCGCTGGCGGAGGAGTTATCCACGTTAATTCCGGGCGGCAGGGCGGGCAGGAAGCGCAATGCCTCACACTCGATCGTGGGATCGGGCAAGCCTCCCAGCCGCGCCGCGTAAAATGCAGTGACACAGGAGGAACCCTTCTGCATCTCAAAATCCAGAGTGGAGACGATCGTCAATCCGCCGCGTTCGATGCGGGCGCGCGGGAAACGGGAATCCAATTGGGCGAGGAGCAGGTTGGTAAACGCGGCCGCAAACTGAGGCTGGGAAGGAGGCGGAGCCTGGAACAACGGTGATTCCCCCAGGGCGTTTTCGGTCGCTTCATCCGAGAGCAGCCGTTGTGCTTTTAGCAATCCAACGGTCTCGCGCCCGCGCTGCAGCGCCGTCTGCGGCGCATCGTACGGATTGAGACTCGGCGAGTCGCTCACTCCGGCAAGGATCGCGGCTTCGAATGTTGTGAGCTGCGTTGCAGATTTTCCAAAATAAAGCTGTGCTGCATTCTCGGCGCCGAAGGCGTAATGACCGAAGTGCGCCGAATTGAGATACCACTCCAGGATCTGGGTCCGCCCGTAACGCGCCGTGATCTGGGCTGCCAGGATCCGTTCGCGCAGCGACCGGCGGAAGGAGGGCGGGTCATTGAAGAGCAAAAGGTCAAAGACGAGTTTCTGCGCGATCGTGGGGTGCAATTCGGAATTGGTCAGCCCGGCAAGGCTATAACCGGAATGATCCCAGAAATCGGGATCGCTGATCGCGATGACTGAATCGGTCAATGACTCTGGCAGATGCTGTGGATTGGTGTCGCTAAGTGGAATGTAACGGCGCGGCGCGTCGTTGGGAGCAAAGGTGAACAGGATGTTCTTGCGCGTGCGGTCATAGATGCGCGTGGGTTGCAGGAGCAGCCCATCGGGAGGATTGAGCAGTTGCGGGAGGATGTCAACGGAGGGGAGATCGCTCGTCAGGTTGACGTATGAAAAGGCGGTGAGGGTGATGCAGGCCGCCAGCAGAAGGGAAAGTACGATCCCCAGGCTGAGAAGACCGCTGCGCTTGCGAGAGTCGTTGAGGCGTTGACGGGTAAGTCGGCGTTCGCGGCGGGCACGCAGGATGGGCAACGTTGAAGGCATGAGGATAAGTATACAGGGAAATAAGTAAACAGGTAAACAGAGTGAAAAGAAAGAGGAAAGAAGAAGGAAAACCGGTGGTTGAGTGCCCTGAGCATTTGTTGCGAAGGGCGCATCGAAACCACCATGTCAGCGAAGACGTTTTGGTCACTTGTTGGTCTCGATACGCCACTTCGTGGCTACTCGACCAACGGATTAGGCTGGGTTCCTTTTCTGCTTCTGGATTCCATTTCCATCAGGATTCTCAGGATGTGTGTCAATGCCTTGAGCGGGAAATAAATGACAACCGTGCCGATGGCTGTATTTAGGGCTACGACCAGAATGGTAAGAATATATACAATCTTTGAATCTGGATTTTCGATAAAGTAAGGTTGCACAATTTGCATCGTCGACGAAAAGTTGAAAACATTGTATAGAATGGTAAAGGCAACCATCACTTTTGCCATCGAATCGATTCGTTTGGTTGTCAGCAGCACATCGAAAGGATCATAAAAATCCGGTGGATTCTCATCATCAATAATTTTCAATTCCTCGTCGCTGAAATCATGATCTTCCTCCTGCACTTCGTGCTCATAAACCGGTTCATTCTGTTGCGGGAGACCCAGGCCGCGTGCCTTCAAAATTCCCTGGACGACTTCGAACGCTTCATCGGACCATTCAGCGTGGTCATTGCTTTGCCAGATCTCGAGCAACTCTTCCGTCTCTTTGAGATTCATCCTGTCATAAATTTGCTCGCGAAGGCCGCTCATTCCGCACCTCCCTTTTGCTCGCGGTAGTTAATATCCGTTTCGACGATCATGTTGAGCCCCAGGGATATCCCCTTGAGTACCAGGAAATATACAACTCCCTTGAGAAGAACACCAGAACTTTCAATATAAATACTGAGTTTGTAGAAGGGATGCTGTATACCCATAAACTGCTGATAGTACGAGGATATGCTTTCTTCCTGTATGTATGTTCCTATCGCCCAAAGGATGTAAACAACGAGCACCACCCATGCCAGATACTTTGCCCAGACGGCAATACTCAGCAAGCGGTTATGATTTTGTGAAAAGAATTCTTCATGTTCGATCATGATGCTTTCCTCCTCATGGATTGCAATGTTTCGTGATTCTCTTTGATGACTTAATCCAGCAATCCACCCGACTTGTGCGGCATGGTAAAGCAAACTAGAGCAAATTTTTCAATTTAGAGACCAGTGGAGGCAAGTCGTTTTGGACAGTATCCCACATCAGTTTCCCGTCAACGTTGAAATAGATACGATGCGATTCCGCATGGCACGCATCAGATTCCAGGGAATTGTCGGGTATTTTTCTTCAACTTCTTCGGGGATTTGATTTGCCGCCTCGCCAATAATGATGAAATTCATCTCAACGGCACGGACAGATTTGGCATCCTCTTTGAAGGTTTCATAGTCCATTCCGAGGGTAAACTTCTGGATCTCGGAAATAGCATCCAGAATATCCCGGACGCGGTTGCGCCAGTCTCTAGGCAACATGGATGGCTTCCCCCATCACATTCTCTCGAATATTGGGTTTCAAACTATCAGGAGTGCCCAGGTCCACGGGACAGCCCAGCAACTCTTCAAGATAATCCTGCAAGGCAAACAAGCCAAAATACCCGACCGGACGGCGGAATTCCACCAGTAAATCCACATCGCTGGCAACGGTAGCTTCAACCCGAGCCACAGAACCAAATAGCAGCAATGACTTGACGCCAAATTGCCTCGCTAATTCAGCGTTTTTCTGTTTCAGGATTTTCAATACAATATCCTGTTTCATGTTGAATATTATACGTCAATCCAAATTCTGTTACCCATCCAATAAATCAGCCAAATAGTCCATCAAGCCGCCCGACTTATTCGACTTCTCCGGCAAATCGCTCGCGACCGTCCCATTCTGCCCGTTGATGAGCAGGAGATGTTCGCGCCCGCCAAAGGGGATCTCGGTCACCCACACGGGCAGCAGGTCGAGACGGAAGGATTCGACGCTCATTTTGGCGGAGGATCTGGAGATGATTTGCATGGGTAGCGAGCCCTGCAACTCCTCATTTTTGTAACGCGACAACGTTTGGGCACGCGCATCCAGGGAGGCTTCTGCCATCGGGATGTCGTACACTTCGGCGGGCCAGGTGGCAAGATAACCCGGGTCGTAGGGTCTCACCGCTTCCAGGTCGAAGCTGGGGATCAACTTCAGGAAGACGGCCGATAGTTTTCGCGCAGCAGGGATCGGGATGTCATTGACCTGGATAGCATACCCACTACTCACCCGAGTTGTCTCCGGCTGTTCGAGATTGAACTGGAAGGGACGATCATTTTTCTCGGTGATTTCACCGACGTACTCGATTTGCCCACCCACATCGAACGTCCAGAGCGGGAGGTAGACACCACGCGGCAGGTCCACCTGTTTTTCGGGTTTGATCTTGTTTGACTTCACCCATTCGACGAGAAGTTGAATGGCGCGTTTCTGGTTGAAGGCATGCGGGATGATCCCATCGGGCGCGAGCAGTTCCTCCTCCGCTTCCCAGTTGACCACATACGGCGAATCACAATAGGCGCAGTTGGACGAGATCTGATCGGGCGGCAGGATAAATTCACAGCCGCAGCCTTCACAATGGAAGACCTGTTGATTGAGCGGCTTGCCATGTCCGCGGGCGGTTGCCATGGCGATGATGAAATCCTTTTCGTGGGCAGTGCCGGGCTGGGTAGTAAACCTCTGGCTGCGCGAACAGTACTCACAATGGAGAGATTGACCATCGGGTGTAAAGCTCATCCGCCCGCCGCACTTGGGACACATAAATCGTTTCGCATCCGCCGCATGCAAGCCTTGCGGCGCAGGCGGTAAATGATCGGGATCCACAATCTCATCCACCTTCAACTTGCCGTCAAGGATGGCAAGGGAACGGCGGGCGCGGGCGTGATACAAGTCATGTACCAGGCAATTCTCGAGTGCCTTGCGTTTCTCTAGGGGTTCATCGATCACCTGGCTCATCCAGAACCAGGCTTCGGCGAGCACATCGTGATCATTACTGCTGTAGACGGCGCGGTCGAAGTAACGGCGGGCGCCTTCCCTGTTGCCGGCCCTGGCTTCGATGATCCCGCTGCGCAAAAGTTCCCTGTCGTAGCCATCAAACATAATTGTCTCCGATGCGCTTCGTTTGCGCTTCGTTCGCGCAGCACTCAGCGCGAGCGGACTATGGCATCTGTCATCTTTGCCACGCGCGCCATTTCTTTGACATCATGCACACGGATGATGTCTGCGCCGCGCGCGATGCCCACGGCAACCGTCGCGGCTGTGCCTTCCACGCGCTGGTCGGCGGGCAGGTCAAGTGTAAAGCCGATAAATGATTTGCGGGATGGGCCTAACAGGACTGGA
>Ga0105104_10001012_pt1 | contig 21665 bp, 13 predicted proteins | sample PPLLaktember2015_3_FD_87034 | JGI IMG/M metagenome (GOLD analysis project Ga0105104, IMG submission 87034) | Freshwater sediment microbial communities from Prairie Pothole Lake near Jamestown, North Dakota, USA - PPLs Lake P7 Core (6) Depth... | ecosystem: Environmental > Aquatic > Freshwater >... | reverse complement strand
AGTTTGGATGGCAAAGACCATTTTGCTTTTTTGTTCTTATCAGGAAAACCATATTTGTGCCCAAGCGCCGTCCACAGGCTGAGACCGAGTAGTGCCAGTGCAAGGAGCAAGTGGATTGTCAGGTTGAAGTGGCTGACGGATGGGCGGTCGACCAATCCGCTGGCAACCATGATCCAACCTGCAAATGCCTGGGCAATAAAGAGCATTCCCATCACGAAGTAGACACCAAATTCCTTGAAGAGAATGGTCTTCTTAAAAAGGAAGTAAAAAGCAGGGATCGCATAAAATAATCCTGCAAAGCGGGCTATGAAGCGATGGATCCATTCGATATAGAAGATATATTTATATTCCTCAAGCGTCATGCCCGAGTTGATCTGGATGAATTCAGGCGTTTGCTGATATTTCGTGAATTCGATCTGCCAGGCCTCTTCGCTGAGAGGGGGAACAGTTCCACTGATTGGATTCCATTCGGTGATGGAAAGACCGGAACGGGTGAGACGGACAAAACCCCCGAAGACAACAAGAAACGCCACGATGCAGGCAAAGATGAAAAGCCAGTGCATCATGGCGCGGTTTTGTGTCTGAGGCATGTTGTGTTCTCCAAAGGCCCAACGGAACACGTTGCAAGGGGTATTCACGAGGGTATGGCGTGTTGCGTGTGGCGCGCCAGGATTCCTTATCCCGCTTGTAACTGCATCAACAATTGTCGGTATTGATCTGCGTTGGGAGGTCCTATCAAAAGGATTTGATTGATCACCACCATCGCTTCTTCTTTTTGGCCGGCATTCAACATGGATTCGGCGAGTGAATCAAGTTGTGCAATGGCATCCTCAACCCTTCCGGCCTGATGGTAAAGCTGTGCGAGGGCGCGGCGCAATAAAACATCGTTGGGGCGTTCAACAAGCAACTCCTCCACGAACCTGATCCCTTGCTCGCCGCGATTGTGGGTCTGCAAATAAGTGAGATAACTCTCGATTTCTGCGTTTGCCTGTGCGGTCTGACCCATTCGCAAACTGAGTTCGATCAGATTCTTTCGCATGCCTTCATCATCCGGGCGCAACGTGCGGATCTGTTCATAGACTCGAATGGCCTGCTTCCAATCCAATCTCTGCATGTCGATATCTGCCATGCGCTGGAGGATATGAATATTCCAGTTGCGATCGGCATTGGCTTGCTGGACAACGCGCAGCGCAATCGTATAGGTCTTGCGCGCCATATCGAGTTCGGCAAGACGGTAGTAAGAATCTGCAAGTTCCAGATATTCGCGGATGGCGTCGTCCACCTGTCCGCGTGAGACAAGTTGGTCGATCAGTTTTTTGCGCGCCCCCATGTCCATGGGTGCGAGTTGAATGACGCGCCTCAGCAGTTTTGCTGCTTGAGCCGCTTCACCACGGACACTGTAAGCTTGCGCAGTGGCGCTGAATTTTGCAATGGCTTCTTCTGTGTGATTCTCGCGAACGAGAAGATCGCCCATCAACGTATGGAGGGGGAGATAAGTTGGAGCATATATCAGCGCATGGAATGCTTCCTCCATCGCGGAACGCAATTGTCCTGCGCGTGCCAATTGGTGGACATGATTGATGGCTTCCAGAATCTGACTCGATTGTGCTTGCAGGATCACCTCGGCGAGCGGCATTGGCATATCCCCATCCTGCGGTTTCGGCATTTGCTCACGCGCTTTGTACAAATGGTCGCGCCAATTTTTGCGCATCAACATATCGTTGATATTGTCGCAAAGGCGCTTTAAAGATGCTTCATCTTCTTGCAGCGTCTGCGCTTCGATAAGCGGTTCATACATCTGGCGGATCTCATCCGATTGTTCGGCAGGGACAACCATTGCATCCGCCAATTTCAAAGCTTCGAGATAGTCCAGGGATGCAGGCCCGAGCCTCCCCAGCTTCTGGTGGATCTGACCCATCAACAAACGCGCGGCGAGTCCGAAGTCCTTGTGTTTGACGGCATGCTGCAAGTGCCGGATGGCAGACTCGACGCGATCTCCCTTTGAGCGGAGCAGACCTAAATCAAAGTAAAGGGCGGGATGGTTGAATCCGGCCTCGAGCGCGTGCTCAAGCTCTTCGGCGGCTTGATTCTCGTTGTTCTTTGTCTGCGCGTCGATGGCTTGACCAAGATGTAGAACGACTTTCGTCTGCTCAGATTGCTGCATGGAAAGTTGACCCGTGCCACGCATCAGTGCTTGCAAGCCGTGCCGCGCCTGAACAGATTGACCGTCTTCGGTGGAGTATTCGAAGAGAATCTCTGCCAGCCGCGTCAACGCCTTTTGCCGCGCTTCAGCGACCGGGTCCAGACCTGAATGGGCAGCTTCCTTCGGCTGATCCAATTCTTTAACTTGAGCCATGGCAATCGGTCCGGTCCCGCCTTTGGGTCGCAATGGTTTCGGAAGGAGTTGACCTGCCCGTAGAAGAGTCATGGCTTGTCTTGCCTCTTCGCTGTCAGGCATCAATTGCAAGGCTCTGTGAACGAGTTCGGCGGTTTTTTGGAGGTTGCCTGTACGCTGGACGAGACTGGCAACCGCAATAAATTCTGTCGCAGCCCGCGCTTTGTGACCGAGGCGTTCGTGCGCAAGTGCCAGGCGCGAATGGGACATTACGTGATCGGGATCAAGCATTGTCACGCGCACCCAGTTCTCGATCGCTTTATCTACATCCCGCTGGTTAAGGAAGAGTTCTGCAGCTCTTGCGGCTGCATCAATCGCTTCTTTGAGATGCCCGGTGCGCTCGAGAAGCTGCGCAAGTTTTTCCATAGGCGATGGATCCTGGGGCGACACTTGCGCGGCGCGCCTGTAGATTTGCAAGGCCTCATCATAGTTGCCCTGTTGGAACAACGCCAATCCCAGGCTGTTGAGGGCCTTGGGATTATCAGGCATTTCCTGCAGAGCCTTGCGATATGCCGCGGCTGCCTTGCCCCATTCCTGGTCCCAGGCAGCTGAATGGCCTTCATTCATTGACTTTTGGAAGATGTCTTCTCGTCCGGGCATGGTTGTAATTATAACGTAGAGAGATTTTGATTTAACACTACAAAGGGTTCATTTCAACACTAAGGGCACGAAGTGCACAAAGGAAAAATCGTAAATGTTTTACTTTGTGACCTTAGTGTCCTTTGTATTTAAATCTTCTATTACCTTTGTTTCGCCCCAATTCACACCATAGCGAGCTTCGGTGGAAAGAGGGATACTCAAAGGATACGCGTTTGCCATGGTTTCCTGAACGATGCGCGCAGTTTCATTCACTTCACCCTTTGGGCATTCAAATACAAGTTCGTCATGCACTTGCAGAAGCATGCGGGCTTTCAAACCGGCAGCTTTCAGGGCAGGAGGAATTTTCAACATGGCGATCTTCATGATGTCGGCAGCCGTGCCCTGGACAGGTGCGTTGATGGCTTCACGCTCTTCCCGATTTTTAACTTGCACGTTGGCCTTACTCTGCAATGCGGGGAAGTAACGTCGGCGTCCAAGCAATGTCTCGACATATCCCTGTTGCGCGGCCTGTTTGCGGATGCCATCCAGATATTTTTTGACGCCTGGGAATTTCTGGAAATAGGCTTTGACAAATGTCTCTGCTTCAGCGAGGGTCAATTCTGTGGTACGCGTCAGGCCGAAGACGGACATTCCGTAGATGAGGCCAAAGTTGATCGCTTTCGCATGACGCCGCATATTCCTGGTCACCGCTTCAGGACTTACACCGTAAATGGCTGCCGCTGTCGTGGCATGGATGTCTTCCCCCGCGCGGAATGCCGCCAACATACCTTCATCCTGAGCCATATGCGCGACAATACGCAACTCGATCTGTGAGTAATCCACGGAGAGCAACACGTTGCCTTTGCTCGCGACAAATCCATGACGGAGACGGCGACCTTCTTCCGTACGGATGGGTATGTTTTGCAGATTCGGGTCCGATGAAGACAACCGTCCTGTCACCGCGCCGATCTGGCTATAAGAGGTATGAACGCAGCCAGTTTCTGAGTTGAGCGCGGCTTGAAGCGCATCCACATACGTTGATTTTAGTTTTGAGAGTTCGCGATGCTCCAGCACCAAATCCACAACAGGATGTTTGCCGCGCAGCAAATCCAGCACGCCAGCCGATGTTGAGAAATGTCCACTGGCAGTTTTGTTGCCTCGATCAGGTGGTTCAAGCCCCAGGCGGTTGAAGAGAACATCTGAAAGTTGTTGCGTGGAGTTAAGGTTGAACGGCTTGCCAACAGACTCAAACACTTGCTTTTCGATCTCGGACATTCGTTTCTCAAGTCGTTTGGCTGTTTCTTCAAAGAAAGGCAAATCGAGCGAGATGCCTGCCATCTCCATATCCGCAAGGACGGGTGTAAGAGGCAGATCAATTTCATAAAGCAGTTTTTCGCCGTTGACGCGTTTCAATTCCTCATGTTGGAGAGCCATGAGGCGCAAAGGGATCTCTGCATCTGCAACCGCATACGGCGCAACAGATTCAATTGCCACATCAGCCATGGTGATCTGCTTCTTGCCTTTACCGATCAAGTCCTCGATGTGAGTCATCTCTTCGCCGAGCTTCACGAAGGCGAGATTTTTCAAACCAAGATTGTGCGAAGCCGGGTTGAGGATGAACTCAGCCAGCATGGTGTCGAAGGTGAGGGGCGAGACTCGTAATCCATGCTTTGCCAGGACAATGTAGTCATATTTCGCGTTGTGCGCGATCTTTCCGATCTTTGGGTTGGTCAGCGGACCCCTGAGCGCAGAGAGGACTCCTTCCAGCGGAAGGTTCGTCCCGGCATGATGGCCAACGGGAATGTAATATCCTTCACCCTCTTTGATTGCCAGCGAGATACCGACGATCTCTGCTTTCATTTCTTCTGTGGAGGTTGTTTCAGTATCAAAGGAAATCACACTGGCCTTGCTAAGTTCTTTCACAAGGTCAACCAGTTTTTTATCTGTATCGATAACTTTGACATCGATATCCAGGTTTGTTGTTGGCGCAGTAATGATCTGTTGTGGCTCATTGCCGAACATGGACATCTGCTGGCCTTCCTTCAAAGGCGCTGAGGTTGAGATAGCTGCTGACGCATCTTTTCCGGCGAGCCGGTCGAGGGTTTTGAGGAGCGAGCGGAACTCCAGTTCCTTGAAGATCGACTCGATGGCGGGAAAATCCAATTCCTGAGCTTTGGCGTGTTCAAGGTCAAGCTTGATCTTGAGGTCCGTTTTGATCTGCGCAAGGTCACGGCTGAGAAATGCAGTATCTTTGTTTTGTGCAAGCTTGGTTACCCAGCGCTTTTCCACCTGGTCGAGGTTTTGATAAATATTATCAAGCGTGCCAAATTTTTGGATCAGAGCAATGGCCGTCTTTTCGCCAATGCCCATCACGCCGGGGATGTTGTCAGATTTGTCGCCGACGAGGGCTTTGTAATCCACAACTTGATCGGGACGAACACCGAGTTTTTTGATCACATCTTCATCAGTAATGTAATTCTGGTCATCGCCCGCCAGATAGACGGTGGTGCGCTCGTTGACCAGCTGCAAGAGGTCACGGTCACCGGTGATGATCTTGATCCCCAGTCCCTGCTCTGCGGCGGTCCTGGCAATGGAGCCAAGCACATCGTCAGCCTCATAGCCTTCCATTTCAAGGCGCGGAATATTGAACGCATCGACCATCTCACGAATACGCTTGATCTGTGGCGCCAGGTCATCGGGCATTTTGGCGCGCGTAGCTTTGTAGGCAGGGAAGATTTTGTCGCGGAACGTTTTACCGGTATCGAATGCGACTGCAATGTAATCAGGTTTTTCCTGTTCGATGATGCGAAGCAATTCACGGCCGAAGCCATAGCTGCCTGCGGTTGGCTCACCCTTGGATGTTTGCCAGCGCGTACTGCTCCCACCGGCGGTCAATGCAAAATACATGCGATAGGCGAGTGCGTGTCCGTCAATCAGATAAAGTGTAGAAGGCATGGTAGGTTCCAGTAGAGGACAGGGTTTATCCCTGCCCATAAATTTAAAATAGAAACGCAGAGTAATTATACTCCGCGCTTATCATGTCATTACAAGCTGCGCTTCGTCTTCATGGCGTCAGGACGCCACTCCGCTCAGCGCGAATGATTATTTTCGCGGTTGCGAATATCCCTGGCGTGTGCGGGTTTGCTTGATGTAATCCTTTACCAGTTGCGGCGGATGCGGCTGAGAGCCACCCATGATGAGGTAGCCTGGCGCCCAGAAATCGCCTGAAGGATTTTCCTTCTTCATGCGTGTGAACTCGGTAAATATTTTTTCGGAGGTTTGTTGGCGGACGATGCGCATCAAGTAGCCTGGCGATGTTGCGGGTGGCACATTCAATACCCACTGCACATACTCAGGACGCACAGCCAGATATTCCAATCGCCAGCCAAAGGCAATACAAATTTGCGGCAGCCATTCAGAAACTCGATCCGCTATATCACCTGTCAAATAATGAGAACTAAAGCGCGGTACCAGTAAACAGGCATAGGTCAGGTTATAAAGTCCAGGCGAGATCGGTTCGAGCATCACGCGTCCAGCCACCTCAGTAATCGAATGCGGGCGGGTCTCGTCCAGTTCGCCGGGCATCGGCCTGCGAATTGGCGTCTCTGGCCGTCTTTGTGATTTCGAGGGCATCGTTGCATCGAGATCTTCGACCACATGCTCAACAGTTTGTTCATCGTCCTGATTGGATACCAGTAAATCATTTGCTCGTATGGCCGGTGAGCTTTCGTGGCTATACTGGCGCGAACGTGAAGGCGAAGGATGCTGAACAAGATTTCGCTCGTTGTCTGGAACTATACCCGGTTCCGGCCTGGGCGGAGGGACATCGGACAGGATGTCCGCGATACTGGGAATATCCAGGTCAGGACTGCTTTCATCATCCAACTGCTCCGTCGGCGAATCATACGAAGCTGGAAGCGGATTCTGCCCAACAGGCGACTCTGCTCCTTCAGGGCCTTGTGTGGAGAGCCGGTTGACCAGTTGTCCCGCTTGTGTACGAATGGTGCTGAAGGGCGTTTCCGCATCGAAGACCAGTGCCAGCACTACATCATCAGCGAGACGTGTGGCATAGAGCATGTGCTCCGCTTTCGTCGCTTCCAGGCGGACGAAACGTAACAGGTCACTCCCTTTTTGTCCATCCCAGTGACGCGTAACAGTTACCGCTAATTCCTTCGCCGCGCCCTGTGAAAGTTGACCGGCATAGGCCCACAAGTTATCGCCACGTGTGATCAATGCCGCCTGCGCAGACGACTCAAGCGTCAGGCGTGTAAGATGCTGCGCGGCTTTGGTCGCATCGCCTAACCACGGAAGCGCGGGATCGCTCATTTGGATTTCCTGACGAGGAGCTGGTATACCAGTGGACTTCGATTGTGGAGTGAAATTATCATTTAGCATGTTCAACACTTCCGGTAAATAGTAGGGCTTAGGCGACAGTGTCCAGGGGTGGAGTTCATCCAGGGCGGGGGGGATCTCCTCCCTGGAAAACACAACCAGCTTAATGTCCGGTCTGAGCATACGCAGCGCCTGACCAATCTCCAGGACTGCTCTGTATCCGAGATCCATATCAAGGAAAGCGAGCGAAGAGTTTTCCTCGTCGGCGCGGACAACCGATTCGCCTTTTCCTTTGGTGATGTGAACGCGGTGGCCTTCCTGCTCTAATCCATGGAGCAGAACTTGTGCGAAGGTAGCATCTGCGCTCACAATTAGCAGGCTTTTTGTCATGTTTTATAAAGTGTATCACGGTGGAAGTTCATAGGCAAGCGAAAGTATGAAATCAGCTTACGAAAATGTGAGTAAAACCTTAGATTTGTCTAATCAACTTGATTTTCGGTGTGGTTTGTGTTAATAATAGAAGAAAATTCATGAGGGCTTTGAATGCACCGCGAACGAGTTTCTGAAAATGTCTTTTGGTTCCAGAGTGAAGTATATGCTCAAGTAACAGCAGGAGTGGTAGCAGGTCCACAATGGGCGGTAGTGATCGATACACTGGCTTTGCCAGATGAGACGCTCAGTATTCGTGAGTTCATCGAACATGAATTGAATGTACCCGTACGTTATGTAATCGATACTCATTACCACGCGGACCACGCCTGGGGCAATTGTTTTTTCCCGGGCGCGACGGTGGTTGCGCATGCGCAATGCCGCGACCTGTTGATAGAGCGCGGTATCCCGTCATTGGAAGCAGCGCAGAAACAAAACCCTGCGTTGCGTCAGGTGAAGATCGTATTGCCGCACATCACCTTTACCGATGGCGAGCTAACTTTACGGGTCGGTAAAAAGAATTTGATTATTTCACCGACATCAGGTCATAGCCCGGATGGTGTCGCGGTGCTTGTGGAGGAAGACCGCATTCTCTTTGCGGGTGATTCTTTCATGCCTTTACCGTATGTTGTGGACGGAGATATTGATGAGATTATGAGTTCAATCAAACAGATTGGACGCATGGGGCTTGAAAACATCGTGCAGGGACATGGCGATATTATCCTGCGCGGCGAGATCGATGCGGCGGTGAAAGAGAATTTGAATTATCTTGCTGCAATCAAGAAAGCTGTCAAAGCTGCATCACGGCGCAAAAATTCGGTCGGGCTTTTGGATGATATTAGCATAGAGGATTGTGGGAAAAGCCGCGTTTATCTTGGCGGCCTGGCGCAGACACTGCATCAAAGAAATCTACGTGCGCTACTTCAACAGATGAGTCAAACATAAGTTATTAGAATCAATAGGATGCAGAAAAACGGCGTTAATGATTGAATTAAAAAATTGGGGATGAGAGCTCGGGACGAGTTTCCAATCCAGGTTTATTGGCGCAGTTATTGAATTATCTCAAAGCGGCACCGTGCGTTTTCAGCGCGCTTCGCGGTCAGCATCCACAAAACGATATGTTGGAGCGATCTGGCTATTTACTTGATCCTGCTTGCGCTTCTTTCCTTGCTCTTAACCACCCATTCAAACTAAATTTAACCACGCGTTCCTTGCCAGACAGCAGCTTTTTGATATTGGGCCTCAGTGCCCAGAGCAAAAGTAACTCGGCGATGATCCCATACCAAACATATATAGGATCCAGCACTTCATTGATCGCAAGAATCGTAAAAACAACAGTGATGATCAAGCCGATTGCCATTGTTGTGACAGATGCGATCCCAAGTGTGAACCACACTAACGCGCCCACTGCGAATACAACAGGAAACATCCAGGGCCACAATCCTACCGCACCGCCGAGAGTTGGCGCGCCGCCTGCGCCTCCATGAAAGTGCAACTTCCCGGTCTCATCGCGGCTGATTAAAAATAGCGAATAGTTGTGACCAAGAATGGCTGCCAGCGGAGCAAGTATGGGAAAAACATGATTTCCGGGCAGGAGCGTTTGCGCCAGCCAAACCGAGGCTGCCCCCTTTAAAATATCCAGGAGGGCGGTGAGCAGGCCCGCTCCAAAACCCGCGGCGCGTACCGCGTTCGTCCCGCCTGTGCGTCCGCTTTCCACTGTGCGTATATCTTTCCCTGTTTTGCTCTTGACGATTAATAAGCCAAATGGAATGGAACCGATAATATACCCCATGATGATAATCCCGATGCCAAGCAGTATCTGCATAACCTTCGAGCCTCCGAGATGAGTGTAAAAATTGAAACACAATCAGAGCAATAAGGTTTCTCTACTCTACAATTTGCAATGATACTTCGGTTGCGTAACCGTTTTCGATCCAAAAACCGCGTGCCTGCCAGCGGCTTTGATCCCGGAACCAGATCAGGTGGACAACCTCATAAGCCGCCTCAGCGATGTCGGTGACGGAAGCAGTTTCAGGTCCCGCGGGATGCGAGTGGAAGATGCCCAGGAGGTCCAGCCCATTGGATTCGATCCAATCGAAGGCCTGGAGTTGCTCATAAGGGTCCATGACGAAGCGCGCGGGACTTTGCGCCTGATTCCGTACAAAAATCACTTTCTCCACCCGATCATTTTTCCCGGCCAGCAAACCGCAACCTTCCAAAGGGACTTGCCGGTCAACGTGATCGAGCATCTCCTGCCATTGGTTTTTGCTGAGGGTCAGTTGACGCTTCATTATTAATTACTGAATAAAGACTGCCAATCCCCAGCATAACCCGATGATGATCGCAGGCTCAAGCACGGCACGGCGGGCAGGCTGGTCTTCATCAAGGTTGATGGCAAGATTGGTCACTCCATACAACGAGCCGATGAGCATCAACCCAAACTGAATCGGCGAAAGGGGCCAGTAGTGCAATCCTGACGCAATCTGAACACAAACGAACGCGATGCCAACCGACCATGCGTATTCCCAGCGGCCGCTCAGGCGCAGGTGCAAAATGCGCAGGCGGGCAAGGAGCGCAGCGAGGAATAAAGCGGGGACGAGGAGGTAGAGACGTGCAGTGCTATAGCGCAGGGCAACTGCGAGAATAAAGAAAAGCGTGTATGAAATGGCGGTCAGCCCGGCCATGGAGATGGCATAGTAGGGAGCGCCCGGGTCTACAACAATATACTCAGCAATGAAGACAAAAAAGAGAAATGTGCCAGCGACCGCAAAGCCGACCCACCATGCGATCCCACCCGGCAGGATGGAAAGCGGTACACCGATCACAAAGGTGGTAAGCGTGGGGAGCAGCCACCACTGATAGGTCGCTCGGCCATTCAAAGATGGATGGCTGTGCAGGAGCCAGTCCATGCCAGTGGCAGTAAGACCTGCCGTAAGCACGCCCATGGCAGTGGATAAGTTTAAGGGAATGAGGAGAAAGAAGCCTGGCAACTGGATCTCGAGGTTGAATTCCGGCGCCTGGATGAGGTGTGTGAGGGCAAAAGCCAGTAAGACCGTGGACGTTAGCACGCCAACGCGGTCAGGATCAGGCAGATACCTCTGTTCATCCATATATGCATTGTACCTGTCTCATAGTTGGATGCCAAGATGGGGTCGATATGGTAGAATCAATTGGTTATGTACTCGCAGAAACTTGAAGAATTCCCCCCACCTCCGGGCATAATAGGTTCATTAAGAGCTGGTTTTGATGCAGTTTCCAGTCACGTAGGTCTTATTCTCCTACCCGTGTTGCTGGACGTCTTCCTGTGGTTGGGACCTCGTTTGAGCGTTGACGGACTGATCAACCCGTTTCTCAACATCATATTCAACCAGGCGCGGCTGACACTGACCTCTTCTGCAGATGTGAGCCGATTTGCGGAGTTTCAGTCCGTGTTCCGCGAAGTAATAGAGCGCTTTAATTTGCTCAGTCTGCTCGGTAAACTGCAAACTTTCCCTATTGGTATTTCGAGCCTGCTGGCGCAAACGATGCCGGTTGAAACCCCGTTCGGTTCACAGCAGGTTGTGCAGGTGTCATCCGTTCCGGGGTTGATCGGGCTGGCGTTCCTGCTGATCCTGGCAGGCTGGGTTTTTGGAGGCTTGTACTTCCACTGGGTATCGGGAACAGCTTTGGGCGACGCGGAGCGGGAAGCGGGCATCGCTTCCATGCGGGCAATCGCCCAGGCCTTAATCCTGTCATTCATTTGGCTGATCGGCTTGATGCTGTTTTTTATACCGGTCATGCTCGTTCTTACATTTCTGACGATGCTGAGCCCCGCACTGGCAGGCGGCGCATTATTTGTAATCCTTCTTCTGTCTTTTTGGCTGATCGTGCCATTGTTCTTTACCCCGCACGGGATCTTTGTACGCAAGCAGAATGCTTTTCATTCGATATTCACCAGCTTGCGGATGGCACGCTTCGCCCTCCCGACGAGCGGTTTGTTCGTATTATGCTGGTTTCTCCTTTCGACCGGTTTGAATTACTTGTGGAGCGTTCCACCAGAGAATTCGTGGATGACCCTGGTGGGGATTGGCGGACATGCGTTTATCACAACCGCATTGCTCGCGGCGAGTTTTGTATATTATCGAGATATGAACGTGTGGCTACAGACCGTTTTTGAGCGATTGCAACAGAAACAAAGTAGACCTACACAACGAGTGTGATTTTTACCTACTATTTGGAGGCTTTTGTGGCGAAAGAAAATAACACCAATTATGATGCCAGCAGTATCCAGGTTTTGGAAGGTCTTGAAGCTGTTCGCAGACGCCCAGGCATGTACGTGGGCGGTACTGACATCAAAGCGCTGCATCATCTTGTCTATGAAGTTGTAGATAACGCGGTTGATGAGGCTCTGGCAGGAGTCTGCACACGGATTGACATTACCATCCATCCTGACTCGAGTGTTTCCGTGCAAGATGACGGACGTGGTATCCCGGTTGGAATGCACCCGCAGATGAAGAAGTCTGCATTGGAAGTGGTCATGACCACCCTTCATGCAGGCGGTAAATTTGGCGGAGGCGGGTATAAAGTCTCGGGTGGTTTGCATGGTGTAGGTGTCAGCGCGGTCAATGCACTCTCTGAATGGTGTGAAGTGGAAGTGCGCCTCGGTGGGCAGATCCATTTTCAGCGCTATGAACGCGGTTACCCAAAGGCGCCAGTCAAAGTCATCGGTAAAACAAAGGCTGATGATACCGGCACCAAAGTCACGTTCAAATTTGATCCGCAGATCTTCAAGGAAGATAACCTCGATTATCGCTTCGATACCTTGGTTCAACGTTTCCGTGAGATGGCGTTTGTCACGCGCGGCGTTACGATCGATTTCATTGATGAGCGCAATGATCGTGAGATGACTTTTTACTTCGAAGGCGGGATCACCTCTTTTGTCCGTTACCTGAACCGCAACCGTGAAAACCTGCATCCTGTTGTGCATGTGGAAAAGGACATCGAATCGATTGGCATTGAAGCCGCCATCCAGTACACGGATGCTTACACAGAATCGGTCTATTCGTTCGCGAATACGATTAACACGATTGACGGCGGCACACATCTCACTGGTCTGCGCTCCTCGCTAACGCGCGTGGTCAATGATTATGCACGCAAGAACGGCTTGCTCAAGGACGCCGATCCGAACTTCTCGGGTGATGATACACGTGAAGGTTTGACCGCGATTGTCTCGATCAAACATCCTGACCCGCAATTTGAATCGCAGACCAAAGTGAAGTTGATGAACCCTGAGGTGCAGACTTACGTGACTCAGGTGGTGGGAGAAGCATTTTATACATTCCTTGAGGAGAACCCACAGGCCGCGAAGGCGATCATTGCCAAGTGTCTCACCTCGGCTCGGGCTCGCGACGCAGCGCGCAAGGCACGCGACCTGGTCATCCGTAAATCGGCGCTCGAGTCATTGACTCTACCCGGTAAACTGGCGGATTGCTCCGAACGTGATTCGTCGAAGACCGAACTCTACATTGTGGAAGGTGACTCGGCAGGCGGTTCTGCCAAGCAGGGACGTGACCGGCACTTCCAGGCTATCCTTCCCTTACGTGGCAAGATTATGAATACTGAACGTGCCCGTCTCGATAAGATCCTGTCGAGTAATGAAATCAGGGCATTGATCTCTGCTTTGGGAACTGGCATCGGCGACAACTTCGAAGTCAATGGCCTGCGCTATGGACGCGTCATCATCATGACCGACGCTGACGTAGACGGTAGTCACATCCGTACGCTGTTGCTGACATTCTTCTTCCGTTATATGCCGCAATTGATCGAAGATGGGCATCTGTACATTGCCCAGCCTCCGTTGTATCGCGTTGCATATAAGAATCAAATTAAGTATGCCTATAGCGATAAAGAAAAAGATAAGATCGTTAAAGAAGTAGGTGAGAAGGCAAGCCTCCAGCGATATAAGGGTCTCGGTGAAATGAATCCAACCCAGTTATGGGAGACAACGATGAACCCCGAAAACAGGACCCTGCTCCTTGTCACGGTGGAGGACGCGGCTGAGTCCGATCGCACCTTCGACATGCTGATGGGCGATGCAGTGGATCCGCGCCGCAAATTTATCCAGACGCATGCGAAGACGGTCAGAAATCTGGATGTATAGTTTGATCGAACGTCCCGAAGGTTTCCGTGAAAGGCGCTGTTGTGCCATCCAAACCTTCGGGACGCTTGTTTAAGGGATGTTCCGCCTTACTTCTTTGTTATGAAAGTACCATAGTTAGGCATGGGGGTGTAGTGTAAAATGCTGTCGTACCTCCAACAGGATGTCCAGCAGGTCAATTACGAAGGATCCCTGCGGGACTACTGGACAACTTAAGATTATGAACGAATCTTTTCGTTTGAATACGGTCCTGAGCAAAATCACGCAATCCATTGTTCTGGTTTACCAGGGCATCGCTGTCGTGATCTTTATCGCGTCCTTGTTAATAAGCTATAACTGGCTGAGAAATCCATTCATTGGGGGATTCTTCGAGCAGACCATGGTACTGAATGGTTCGGATACAAGCGAAACTGGCAGACATTGGTCACTCTATGCAGAGGGATTTAAGATAGGCGACCAACTGGTCTCAGTAAATGGAAGTTCGATTTCAAATGCCGAGGATTTGAGCAATGCCCTGAGTGCTTTGACAATCGGCCAGACTATCCCCATTGTTATGCGTACAACAGAGGGAGAAGTCCGTACGGTTGATATCATGTTACAGTCATTCCCGGCTGCTGATCGAATTTCATACTTTATAGTACCGGCAGTCTTGAGTCTGGGATTCCTTGTCATCAGTTTGTGGATTTTTGGCTTACGCCGTACGGAATCTGCTGGGCGTGCATTTTCCATGATGTCCACCTCGGTGGCGATTGTGACCGGCGCCCTTTTCGACCTGTATACTTCTCATCACTTCACTTATTTTTGGACAATGGCTGCTGCCCTGTCTGGCGGTGCTTTGATCGATCTTGGTCTTTGCTTTCCACAGGAAGCGCGCTTTTTGTTCCGCCGTCCCTACTTGCGCTGGTTTGGGTATGCAATTGGCATTGGTTTGGCTATTAATGCCTACTTCAAATTATATGATTTCGCGAACCCGACCGCTTACTTCGCTGCGTGGCGGATCATTTATATCTTTGTAGGCCTTTCGGGTTTGTTCTATTTCGGCGCGTTGGCATATCACGCGTTCTTATCTCTCTCGCCGGTTGTAAAAAGTCAGGCGAGAACAATTTTGTTTGGGGCTCTGCTTGCATTCGGTCCGATCATTTTTTGGTTGTTATATTCATCAGGAAAAAATGCGATCCGGGGATTGGCAGATCCTGTTCCATTTAGCCCGTATCTCTTTGTTCCATTGATCCTTTTCCCGCTGGCCAATGGATATGTGATCCTGCGCTTCCGGCTCTTACGCACCGATTATTGGGTGCGCCAGGGAATGGTTTATTCCCTGCTGACGATTCTCGTCGTCGCGGCGTATGGATTATTGGTGACGGGTATCGCTTTTATCTTCTCGATCAATATGCCATATGACAATCCGTATTTGATCGGCACGCTTGTCTTTGTTATCGCGGTATTCCTCGATCCATTGCGCACACGTTTACAAGTCCTTGTAGATAGCACCTTCTTCCGTGGTCAACGCGCCTATGAGGAGCGTCTTCGCAGTTTTAGCCATCAACTGACGAATGCGCTTGACTTGAATACCATTGGCCGTGTGTTACGTGAACAGATTGCCAGCAGTCTGGTTCCTGACCGCTTCCATATTTATACTTATGATTCCTTGAACGATCAGTATTCGGCGCTGGCAAATGGTGATGGACGCCCAACAAGTGACATTCGGTTTTCATCGACCAGTTCGCTCGTTCAGTACTTCCAGAAAGAGAAAATCCCGCTTTATCTCGATACGATCAACCCGCCTGTTGCCATGCGAGGTGATGAAGCCCGCCTTTCATTGCTGGGTGCGCGTCTCTTTGTTGCTTTACCGGGTGAGGAACGGCCTGTTGGCTGGCTCGCGTTAGGCACTCCGCTTTCGGGGGGTGTTTATACGCCGAAGGATTTGGATTTCCTGGATCGTCTCTCTGACCAGTCATCAGTTGCCATCTCACGCGTCCAAACTGTTGTAGACCTTGAACGCCGCGTGCAGGAAATGAACGCGTTGACGCGTGTCTCACAGGGCGTGAACGTCACTCTCACTTTTGACGATGTCCTTGAATTGATCTTTGCGCAGACATCTCAGATCATTCCATCATCCCTTTTCCATATCACGCTTTATAACAAAGCCGCCAATTACTTCTACTACGCTTTTCGCGTGGATGACAACGAACGCATCATCAGCCGCGAGAACCAGCCGCTGCCATCGAGCCTGGGGCTTGGACAGGAGATCATTCGTAAGGGACGTCCCATCCTTACTCAGGATTATGTGCGTGAATGTCAGGCGAGAAATATCACTCCTTCTACTCAAGGCGTATATGCCTGGATGGGTGTCCCTCTCAATTCCGGTGCTGAGACCATGGGCTCGTTGAGTGTAGGTAGTGGCGATACCACAGTCACTTATACACGCGCCCAGCTTGACCTATTGCAGGCAATTGCAGACCAAACGATCGGCGCGATCGTAAAGGCCCGCCTCTTACAAGAGACGCAACAACGTGCCCATCAACTTTCGACACTGAATGAAATTACACGTCAACTTACATCCACGCTGGAGCAGGAGCCGCTTCTTCGGAACATCCTGGAGAATGCTGTCAACATTTTGAATTGCGAAGCCGGAACATTGTTCCTGATGGATGACCAGACCGGTGATTTGATCTTCCGTGTGACTGTTGGACCGGTAGCAAGTAATCTTTTAGGGCAGCGTCTCCCCGCAGGGACAGGCATTGTAGGAAGGGCAGTGCAGTTGCGCGCGCCTGTGATCGAGAATGATGGCCAACACTCAGCGACCCGCTATGAAGCTGCTGACAAACAAACAGGTTTTGTCTCGCGCGCGCTTCTTGCTGTTCCCATGCAGATCAAGGATCGTATGCTCGGCGTGATCGAAGTCATCAACCGCCGCGATGGTCTGCCATTTGTGGATGATGACCAGAATCTGCTTACCGCTTTTGCGGGTCAGGCGGCAGTCGCCATGGAAAATGCCCGCCTGCTCGCCCTGACCGACCAGGAACTCGCCAAGAGTGTGGAAGAACTTCAGGTAATGGGTCGCATCGTTCGTGAACTCAATGCCAGCCTGGAAGTAGATCGCGCCATGCGTATTACGCTAGAATGGGCAATGCGTCAGTCGAATGCCGAGGCAGGTCTGATTGGCATGTTGGAGGAAAACGATCTCCGCGTCATGGCTCAACTGGGCTATGAAGAGATCTTGCCTGAACAGTCAATTTCACGGATGCCGCTTGAGCTGCCCGCGATCAGTTCTGTCATTCAAAGTGGACAGTCGAATCAGGTTTCCCTGGTAAGCAATGGCGCGAAGGGTATTTTGCCAAGCGCACACACGCAGATCATTATCCCTATTCGTCGTGAAGCACAAGTGATCGGTTTGATCCTTCTTGAAAGTACAAGCGACTCACAGGGCAATCTGGCTTTCCTTAACCGTCTCAGCGATAATGCGGCGATCGCCATCTCGAATGCCCAGTTATATGATGCAGTCCAGCGCGCCAACCTGGCGAAGAGTGATTTCGTTTCATTCGTTGCACACGAACTGAAGAACCCGATGACATCCATCAAAGGTTATACGGAACTGCTCGCAGCGGGGTCCGTGGGCCAGATTAACGAGATGCAGGCCAATTTCCTGAATACGATCCGGTCGAACGTCGAGCGTATGTCTGCACTTGTTTCAGATCTCAACGATAATGCGAAGATCGAAGCAGGGCGATTGCGTCTTGACTATAAACCGGTGGAGGTTGCAGACGTTGTGGATGAGGTGGTGAGATCCACCAAGCGGCAGGTGGAAGATAAACGCCAGAATATTGAACTCCAGCTTCCGTCACAATTGCCGGAGGTCTGGGCGGACCGTATCCGTGTTGGACAAGTGCTTACAAACCTTGTCAGCAACGCGCACAAGTACACACCTGAAGGCGGTAAGATTCTGGTCGGCGCTGAAGCAACAAATAACCAGTGGGATCCTGAAGGCGCCAGGCAGGTTGTGCATCTCTGGGTAAAGGACAATGGTATTGGCATCAGCATAGAAGATCAGGCAAAGATATTCCAGAAGTTTTTCCGTTCAGACGATTCGAAGGCCCGTGAAGTACCCGGCACAGGTCTTGGCTTGAACATTACCAAGAGTCTGGTCGAAATGCAGGGAGGCCGCATTTGGTTCGACAGTGAGTTTAGAAATGGGACGACCTTCCACTTCACCATTCCGGTCGCGGAAGGATAATCAAGATGACTCTGACAGCCTCCATCGGTTATGCACAGGCCTTGAACGGCCGCGAAGCGGGTTTGCAGGCAACGCATCAAGCATTGAACAGGCTCGGTTCCGGTACACCAAAGTTCGGCTTTGTGATTGCATCGCATCAATATCAGGCGCGCGAAGTTGTCGGTGGTGTGTCCAGCCTGCTCGGCGATACTCCAATGATCGGCTTCAGTAGTTCAGTTTGTTTAGCGGGAGATGGCTTACATCCCAATTCGGTGCTGGTTGGGCTGTTGGGTGGCGATATGCAAGCCGAAACGCGTTGGATGCCCGGATACGCTCAAAGCGGTCGTGAGACCGGCGCACAACTTTCGAAACAAGTTGCTGATCAAACCGATACACGCGCACTCTTCTTCTTTGCAGATGGTTTCAACGGGGATGCGGACCAACTGTGCAGTGCTCTTTCCGTTGGATCTGTTCCGCTTGCAGGTGGTCTTTCTTCCGGGGATTTGCATACGGGTCATTCCTATCAGATCGCTGGCCCGCAGAACGGAACCGGCGCGCTGACTGCGGCATTTCTGCGCGGCGACTTGCGCGTGGGGATTGGTGCGGCGCATGGCTGGAACCCGGTCGGCAGTCAGTTCCGCGTGACGCGTTCGCGCGGCTTTTGGCTGCGCACCCTGGATGGTCGGCCTGCCTCTGAAACGTACGCGCAGCTCTTTGGTTATCCCGCGCGTGAGTGGGCGTTCCCGCCACTGAGTCATCTGGCGCGTTTGTATCCGCTTGGCATAGAGCAGGGAGATCAACTTGTTATCCGCGCACCGATCCGCGTGGAAGCCGATGGCAGCTTCCGTATGAATGCCCCTGTACGCGATGGCGTAGATGCTTATCTTCTCGTTGGAAGCCGTGTCTCTTGTGAAAATGCCGCGCAACAAGCTGCTCAACAGGCATTGCAGCAACTGGAGGGGAGTAAGCCTGTCTTTGTCCTCATTCTTGTGGATGTTGCCTGGGAGATGTTGCTCAAATCTCACCCCGGCACTGAGATTGCCGCAGCACAGGATATCCTTGGAAAGGATGTTCCCATTGCAGGTGGATATACATTGGGACAGGTCGTCCCCGGAAAAGACACGGGAACCGGGGGGGCGCCGCAGTTATTAAATCAGCACATCGTTGTGGTTGCTTTCGGGGAAGCGTAAATCGCACATTTCGTCTGCATTCGCCTGTCAACTCACTCCGCTCAGCGCGAAAAAATCATAAATCCAAATTCGTAAATCGTACATCGACACGCGGGATATAATTGCTGAAAGAGGAGATGAGAATGAAAACCAAAACTCTATCGATTCTACTTATTGGATTTGTCCTGCTGGTAGGTTGTACCTCGCCCGCGACTCCCACTCAGCCTCCGCTTGCTACGGCGACCTCAACGTTGTTTATTGCCACTGATACTCCGTTTCCGCTGACTGCTGCACTAACACCGGGAGCTATTACGCCTCTACCAGATGTGACAGGTATACCTCCTACAAGCACATCCAGCATTTGCACTGACCCTCAAGTGACAACATTGATTGATTCATTTAAGTCAGCTGTACTTACCTCAGATGGATTGCTCTTGAGTTCGCTCGTCAGTCCCACACGTGCCATGGATGTGGGTTTCTTCCGCGATGGTACAGTTATTACGTATGACCAGGAACATGCAAAGTTTCTCTTCGAGACGACCTTTGAAGTGGATTGGGGAACAGAACCTGGGAGTGGCGCTGCAAAGAAAGGCTCATTCCATGATGTGGTCGTGCCTGAGCTGGTGAAAATATTCAACGAACCCTATACACTTCATTGCAATGAACTCAAACACGGCGGCGCGACCTATGAACTTGATTGGCCGTATGAGGGAGAATTCTATTCCGTGTACTTTCCGGGTACGGAAGCCAACGGCAATCTCGATTGGCATACATGGGTGATAGGAATTGAATATGTGGATGGCAAGCCGTATATTTATGCCTTAATGCAATTCTTCTGGGAGCCGTAAACTTTTCTCAGTAATTCACTTGATGTAAAACGTCCCGAAGGTTTCCCTGGAAAACGTTGTTGAGCTAATCAAACGTCAAACCTTCGGGACGCTGTATTTAACCAGAGAGTGGTTAAAAGAATGGGCTAAGGAGCTGCTCACCACTGAGAACACGGACTGCGCTAGCACACAGAGATTATTAAAGGTTTTCTCCGTGTTCTTCGCGAAGCATACTCGAAGAGTACAGTGCTCTCCGTGGTGAAGTTGTTCGGCAAGCCCACACCATTATCCACTCGTTCTGACCATTTCTTAGGTAAGAAAATCCCGCTTGTTGTATACTATATCTATGGTTATTGCAAAAACTTGCAATAAGTATGACTATGTCCTGTGCTTCCGAGTATGTTCCCCAACTCCGCGCCCGCGGATTCCGAATGACACCCCAGCGTATGGCGATCTTGCATGTCCTTCGTCGCGCAGGGACACATCTTTCCCCGCGTGAAGTTTACAAGCAGGCAAAGCAGGAATTTTCTAGACTTACCGAGCCAACTGTTTATCGCACGCTTGAGTTTCTCGTGGAGAATGGTTTTGCGCGCCCGGCTCATACCAGCAATGGCCATTTAAGGTATGAAATCGCTGGTGACGATCATCATCATATTGTTTGCCGAATCTGTGGCGCTGAGATGGAGGTTGAGCATACGTTACTTGAAAATCTTTACCGCAAATTGGAATCGAGCAGCGGATATTTGCGTATTGATAGTCACATGACCTTTTTCGGTATATGTCCAGGTTGTCAATGAATATAAACTCGCTCACGCTGCCGTCCTTCGCGGAGCATCCCCGACGGGGGACGGCGGCGAATCCTGCGCCGAGGACGGGCGGGGAGCAGAAGGAGTTTTAATATGCATTATGCACCCCCTCCCCTTCACATTCCCGATGGATTTCTGAGTTTTACCGTTTCAATCGTCTGTTGGGTGATCACCGCCATTACATTAAGTGTGGCAATCTCACGTTCGAACAAGTCACTGGGTGATAGACAAGTCCCATTGATGGGCGTGATGGCTGCATTTATCTTCGCCGCGCAGATGATCAACTTCCCGGTCGCGGGCGGGACCTCCGGTCACTTGCTGGGCGGTGCGTTAGCTGCGATGACTTTGGGTCCCTGGGCAGGGATGCTGGTGATGACCGCTGTCATCGCTGTGCAGGCTTTGCTCTTCCAGGATGGCGGACTTCTCGTGATGGGCGCAAATATTCTGAACATGGGACTCATTACTGTTGCAATTGGATATGGTCTCTATCGAGGTGTTTCCAGGGGAAGCCACACACTTAAGTTAACGGTGGCAGGGATCGCTGCCTGGCTCTCGGTGATGGCAGGTGCTCTTTTTACTTCGCTGCAATTGTGGTTGAGCGGAACTTCGCAATTACAGATCGTCATCCCTGCGATGCTGACTGTTCATGCATTGATCGGGTTGGGAGAGGCGCTGATCACCGTCGCGGCATTGACGTTTATCCTTCAAACGCGGCCGGACCTGCTTGGCGAAAACTCTGCCTCGGCCAGGGGAAGCCGTGGCTGGGTGGTGGCAGGTGT
>Ga0105104_10001010_pt1 | contig 21705 bp, 19 predicted proteins | sample PPLLaktember2015_3_FD_87034 | JGI IMG/M metagenome (GOLD analysis project Ga0105104, IMG submission 87034) | Freshwater sediment microbial communities from Prairie Pothole Lake near Jamestown, North Dakota, USA - PPLs Lake P7 Core (6) Depth... | ecosystem: Environmental > Aquatic > Freshwater >... | reverse complement strand
GGTCCTCTGTGAAGCCGCGCGTCATGATCGAGAGTGTATAGGGCTTTCGGCGTTCGATGTACACAATCCCTGTGTCGTGATAGACATCGCTGTCCCAGCCCGTCTTATGTGCAACCCTGACCGGCACGGGAAGCAGTGCAGGAATACTTTCGTTGAATTCCTGCCCGAGCAGGATCTCGATCATCTTTTGCGAGGCTGGTTTTGAGACAGTCTTCCCTTCGGCGATCAACTTCATCGTTTGTGTGAGACCGCGCGCCGTGGCACTGTTGTTCAAGCCCAGGCGGCGGGCTGCGTCATCTTCGATGCCGCGCAAGACAGTGATACCCTGAATGCCCAACGTTTGAATGAAACCATTCACACTTTTTGTGCCAATCTTTTCCAGCAGGATGTTGGTGGCGAGATTGCTGCTGCGCACGATCATCAAACGCGTCAGTTCGCCGATCGATTCGTTTTCACCCATACGTGGATAAAGTGTCTTTTCAGCATCGTCGCTTTCCAGCAGCGAGAATGTGCTCCCATCGCCAACGCTGGTAAAGGAGTTGATAATGGGCAGACAATCCTCCAGCGACAGCTGTCCCTGCTCGGCCTGATGGAGGACCTCCATCATGACGTGCACTTTGAAGGTGCTGGCGGGATGAAAGGCTTCATCGGCGTTGATGAAGATTTCCCGCCCTGTTTCCAAGTCGTGGACGGCAACGGCAATGGTCTTGTTTTTCTGCTCTGCGATGAATGTCTCAAGTTCGGTCATGGGCGCAATTGTATCAAAGCCCTCATCAGGACAATAAAATATCATCCCTCCATTTATTTGAGGGAATGTTTTTTGATGAGTCCATGTCACCCCCTGCGCTTTGTTCTATTCCTCTTTTACGTCTTCCCGGTATTTGAACGAGACTTTTACTTTTGCACGGTAGGCGATCACTTTCCCTTCTTCCAGCTGCATGTCGAGTGCCTTGATTTCAGCGACGCGTAAATCTTCCAGCGTCTGTGCGGCGCGCTCGACCGCCACGGTTGCGGCTCTCTCCCAGGACTCGGTACTGGTGCCGATCAACGTGATCACTTTATAAACACTGTCTGCCATTTTTTCTCTCCTTTTCTAAGGCTCTGTTACCACTATACAATATTTTTTAGGGCAGTACAACGATTTTCATCTAACTCTCACATGCACTGGCATTTTGTAGGTCACGCTTTAAGCGTGACAGTTTTGGGCATCACCAGTGTCACGTTGGAAACGTGACCTACTAGTTGCATGCCACCCGAAACCCGATAAACTCCTCCGCGTCCGATTCCAGGAACTTGATCCGTGCGGCGCTGCGACAGAGGCCCGGAGGCTCATGCCACGACCCGCCGCGCGCCACGCGATAACGACTGTCCTTGTTTTGATAGGAACTGCTGTCTCGGGGAGAGGAACTATAATCGTCCAGCCAGTTGTCCGCGCACCATTCCCAGAGATTGCCGTGCATGTCGTACAAGCCGAAAGCGTTGGGCGGGAAGGTCCCCCCTGCGGAGGTGACATGGGGATACTGCCCGCGCGGTTCCTCGCGAAACGTGTGTTCGCCATTAAAGCGCGCAACTGATATGGTGATCGTCTCACCGAAACTGAAAGGGGTGCTGGTCCCTGCGCGACAGGCATATTCCCATTCCATCTCGCTCGGCAGACGATACGCTCGACCTGTCTTCTTCGAGAGGCGCTGGCAAAACTTTTGCGCGTCTTCCCACGACACGCGCTCCACAGGCAAGTCATCTCCTTTGAACCGGCACGGGGGCAGCTTGCCCAGGATGGCTTTCCACTGTCCCTGTGTGATCAGGAACTTGCCCAGCATGAACGATTTGATGCTGACGAAATGTTGCGGATGTTCGTCGGGGTTCCCGGTGTTGGGGAGCGATCCCATTTGGAACATCCCCGCAGGGATGACGAGCAGATCCAGGCAAATGCCATTCCCCAGATCTTCGGTAAATTGCTCCGCCGTGTGATGCGTCCGCGCGAGGATCTCACCCTTCTCATTGAGAGTCGGCGTCTCGAATTCGATAGCCGTCATACTTTCCTCTCCTTCTCCACAAATCGCCAAATCACGAAATCAGCAAATGGTTATTTGCCAGGGGTGGTCTCGATACGGGCTCGACGAGCTCTCGCCCTACTCGACCACCAGGCAATCACCAAATCGTAAATCGATATTTACGCAAACGACTCGTATAACGACCGTACCTGAACAGCGTTCTCCGAAGTCCAATTCTCGGGCAAAGGCGTGCTCACTGTAACAGTTTTTCCTGCCGGGATGTCGAAGTAATTGTCGCTGAAAACGGCATCCATCCCATCGATGGAAAGCTCGACGAAACGAGCCAGCCTACGCGCGGAGACTTTTACCGACAGGGTGTTCCCTTCCACATACGTCTGCACATTCAGATCGGGGTCGCGCAGTTCGAGGTGCTTGTTCGCCACGAAGGGAGTGATCGTCTGGGTGAGAAGCTTACCCTCCTGCCACATCTCTGCCACGAAAACGACGTTACGCTGCTCGGCTTGTGAGATGAAAGGCGCGAGATCATACGATCCCACGAGTGTATCCGCCGATGCCAGCGCGTGCGCAGGTTGCTCGCCGCTGCTGATGCATTTGCCATCGAGCGTTTCCAGCCGCCAGCGGATGCGTAGGTCCACCGGTTCGATCAGGTCGCTGGTGACATGGATTTTCACGGTCTTGCCATCATCAGCCACCGAGAGCAGCAGCGGGGCATAAAAACGCTTGGCGGCATAATGGAGCGCCTTCCAGCGCCCGAAATAATCGAGCGAGGACCAGGATGCGACCGGCCAGCAGTCGTTGAGCTGCCAGATGAGGGTCCCGCTGACGCGGTCCCGGTTGCGGCGCCAGTGCTCCACGCCATAGCGAATACCTTCGGCCTGCAGGATCAGGCTCAGGTAAACCAGCGAGGCGAAGTCCTTTGGCATGCGGAAGGCGTCGGTCATTTGGGCGATCATCAGGCCATTGCCTGAACCGCTGCGCTGGTGATGTTCCATGATGTAGGAGGTCATGTTCCAGTCGGCGGAGTCGGCGTAGGTGGCGATGGTTTTGAGCGGCGGCAAAGCCTGGAAGCCAAATTCACTCATGAAGCGCGGGAATTGGGTCCGGTACGCGCTGAACGGCTTGCGTCCATGCCAGACATCCCAATAGTGACAATCGCCCTGTATCTGGTTGTTGGCGCCATCAAACGGCGTACTGGCGGAGGCGGAACTGGGCCAGTAGGGATGGTCGGGGTCCTCGACCTCGAGCAATTCGGGCAGCAGGTGATGGAACATGCGATCATAGCCATCCTTGAGCAGTTGGTTAAGCGGATCGTCGGGTTTGTTCCAACCCCAGTCGCACCAGCCCTGTTCCATCTCGTTGTTGCCGCACCACAATGCCAATGCTGCGTGATGGCGCAGGCGGCGCACATTTTCGACCGCCTCCACGCGCACGTTCTCGAAGAAATCCGCGCTCGCCGGATAAATGCCGCAGGCGAACACAAAATCCTGCCAGACCAGAATGCCGTAGCGGTCACACAGATCGTAGAACATGTCCTCGGGGTAGTAACCGCCACCCCAGACACGCAGCATGTTCATATTGGCATCCACGGCGGCCTGGATGAGCACTTCCAGATGTGCCTCGGTGATGCGCGTGGGCAGCGAATCAGTCGGGATCCAGTCCGCACCTTTGGCGAACAGGCGCACACCGTTGACGTAAAAAGTAAACTCCTTGCCCCATTGGTCGGGATTCTGACAGAGTTCGATCGTGCGCAGTCCGATTTTGTAACTGCGCTGGTCGAGGACGGTTTTACCGTCTTTCAAAGTGACTTCCACGTCATACAATGGCTGGGAACCATAACCACTCGGCCACCACAACTGAGGATTTTTGATTTCAGATTTCAGATTGACGATTTTCTCCTCGTCATCGGTGTACATGTTGAACAGGGAATCCTGAACCTGCCACTCCTGCCCATCTGGAGCAGTTACTTTCAAACCAGCGACCAGTTGTGAGGCGGATTGAGCGTTGACCTTAACATCCGCCGTGATGATGACGCTTCCTGCCGCATTGTGCTGCTGCCGCAAATGCACATCTGTCAGCCTCGCTGAGAAGCCTTCGAGCCGGATGTCCTTCCAGACGCCGACTGGCGGCAGTTTGGGACCCCAGTCCCAGCCCCAGTGACAGGGAGCTTTGCGCAGGTGTGGTCCGCCCGGGATGTCGCCGCCGCCCTGCAGTTGGAGTTGTGCCTGTTTGGCCGTAATAAAGCGTACGGGCGAGGCAAACAGAATGCGCAGTTCGTTCTCGCCCTCGAGCAGAATTCTCTTCACGTTCCATTCCCAGCGGCGGAACATGTTTTCCGCGTGGCCGAGATAGATCCCATTGAGATAAACATCGGCAATGGTGTCGAGGCCATCACAAACCAGGGCAATATTTTCATCAGCTGACAGCGCGGCGTCGGTACGGAACGTGCGGCGGTACTCCCAGTCTGTTTCAGCCACCCACATCACCTTGAGTTCGTTGTCAGCCACAAATGGATCGGGGATTTTTTCCAGCGCCAGTAAATCGGTATGTACCCCGCCTGGGACAGTCGCGGGCAGCCAGGCCTCCGTTCCACATTGACGGAAATGCCACTCGCCGTTCAAAAGCTGTTTATTCATCGAAGCTCCTTCGTTGTTCGCGTCCATAGCGCCAAACAAACTTATAAAAGATTTAAACCGTCACATTGTAAACCGCCTTACCATCGGTCCCAGTGTACAATTTCGTCAAGTGTTCTTCGTCCGCCCTTCTTTGGCGCGGCGGACAGCTTCTCATCCTCTATCGGATATCCAAATGACAGTGCGATCCGCAGATGCCACTCGGCCGGGAAGCCCAGGATCTGGCGCGCTTTCTCCGGCTCGTAGATCGAGGCTGGGACCGAGCCGACTCCCAACTCCCAGGCGGCGAGCTGCATGAATGCCGCGGCTTGGCCCGCGTCGAACATGATTTGGAATTTTCCCTCGGGGTCCGGGGTGAGGATGGCAACGCCCAGTGCCGCGCCCGCCAGATGCCCAGCCCATTGCCCGCACTCGGAGAGCGCTTTCAGAACGGATTTGTCGCGCATGGCGATGAACTGCCAGGTTTGTTCGTTCTTTGACGATTGTGACCTGCGTCCGGCGTTCAGGATGGCAAGAGCCACGTCCTCGGGCAGAGGCTTGTCCTGAAACTTGCGCACGGCGCGCTTCAGTCGGATGGCATCGGATACGTTCATACAACCTCCAAGCCTCGGTGGTCGAGTAAGTCTGAGCGATAGCGAAGACTATAGCGAGACCACCACTTTGAATCCAGATTTATATTTTCTGGTTACTCGATGGTCTCGATACAGCCTCGACGAACACTCGGCTTACTCGACCACCGGAGTTCCTGTTAATTGGATTATATCCTCACAAATCCGCCTGCCTCTTGGCACTACCAGAAGGGGAAGATAGTCAGTAGGCAATCAAGGTCAATATTGGGATAATTGGGATGACATTTTCGAATGCCATTCCAATTTGCATTTGAGTAATCAAGGAGAACCTCCATGACTCTGCCGACCGAATCGACTTTACTTGCAGAATTTACTTATGAACTTCGTCCCGTGGAACGCGGATACGCCAACCGGACGCTTTACATTAATTTGACTGATAAGACCATCCGTGAAAAACCTGTCACCCAGCAGATGAAAGACGTGTTCACGGGTGGGCGCGGGTTTGGCCTTAAATTATTGTGGGACGCAGTCGCACCCGGGACCAAATGGAATGACCCGCAGAATGAACTGGTAATCGCCAACGGTCCCATTTGTGGGATCACCGCCTATCCAGGCACCGGCAAAGCCACGGTCGTGACGCTAGGTCCGCTGACCGAGAATGTGATCGACAGCAACGTCGGCGGCTATTTCGCTCCGTTTCTGAAGTTCTCGGGCTTCGATGCATTGGAGATCCAGGGCAAAGCGGCCGAGGATGTGGTCATCCTGATCGACGGCGATACAGGCCGGGTTACGATCGAACCGTATTCCTTCGAGGCAGAAGATTCCCATCTGATCGGAAATATCCTGACCGCGAAGTATGGCGGCGATGAAAAAGGCAAGCGCGGTATTGCCGTCCTGTCCACCGGGCAGGCAGCGAATTACATCCGCTATGCCGCCATCAACTCCACGTGGTACGACGTCCGCCGGAAAGAGGCGCGCATCAAGCAAGCCGGCCGGGGCGGCGCGGGGCGCGTTTTCCGCGATAAGAAACTGGTCGCGGTCGTCTGCCGTTTCAGCGACATGAGCGGCGACAAGAACGGCGTTGCAGATATGGCGCTCGTCCGCAAAGCGGGCCAGCGCATCAACAAGGAAATCGCCGACCTGGATGATTCACAGAATCAAATGCGCAAAGTGGGTACCGCGAATATTGTGGACGTGATGGATCACTTTGACTTGCTGCCAACGGAAAATTATCGTTTCGGGTCGCATCCGGATGTGGCGAAAATCGATTCCAAGGTCTGGAAGCAAATGTTCACCCAGGGCTTGCCCGATGGATGCTGGCTGGGTTGCACGATGTCCTGCTCGCACGGCGTGGATCACTTCCCGGTGACAACGGGTCCGTATGCCGGGACCTGCGTTCTCGTGGATGGACCGGAATATGAAAATGCCGCGGGGCTCGGTTCGAATATCGGCAACTTCGATGCGCAAAAAGTGCTCGAACTTAACTTCTATTGCGATACCTATGGCATCGATACGATCTCGGCTGCCAACTGCATCGCCTTCGCGATGGAGTGCTACGAGGAAGGGATCATCACCAGGGAGCACACGGGCGGCTTGGAACTCAATTTTGGCAATGCGGCCGCGGCGCTCGAACTTCTGCATCAAATGGCGCGCGGCACTGGCTTCGGCGTCATCGTCGGTCAGGGCGTGCGTTCGATGAAGGATTATTTTGCGCGGGTCTTTGGCGGCGACCCGGATTTCATGCACGATATTGGCATGGAAATCAAAGGCATGGAAATTTCAGAGTACATGACCAAGGAATCCATTGCACAACAGGGTGGTTATGGGCTGGCGACAAAAGGTCCGCAGCACGATGAAGCCTGGTTGATCTTCATGGACCAGGTCCATAACCTGCTGCCCACCTTCCAGGACAAGGCGGAGGCACTCCATTACTTCCCGATGTGGCGGACCTGGTTCAGCCTGCACGGTCTGTGCAAGCTGCCGTGGAATGATATTTCACCTGCGGACAACAAACAGACTGCCGAACCGGCCAAGGTCCCTGAGCATGTCGAAAACTACACCTGGATCCATGAAGGCGTCACCGGCAAGCCGACCAAAGCGGGAGACCTGTTGCTTCAATCGGAGCGCGTCTACAACTTCCAGAAGGTCTTTGCCCTGCGCATGGGACGCGTGGGCCGCAGGCATGATTATCCGCCCTACCGCGCCGTGGGACCCGTCACAAAGCTGGAATACGAATCGCGTCAGGAACGCTACGATGAGCAGCTCAAGGCCCTGGCGGAGATCGATCCAACCGGGATGTCGACCGAAGACAAGATGAAGGAGCTGCGCAAGTATCGCGAAGCGCAGTATGAATTGCTTGTGGATGCCGTCTACCAGCGCCGCGGCTGGGACGCGAACAGTATTCCGACCGTCGAAAAACTTCATGCGCTCGGGATCGATTTCCCTGAGGTGCTTGAAGTAGTTGAGGAAGCCAAGAGAAAAATTCAGTAAACTTCTTGCCTAAGCCGCAGAGCAACCCCAATGCAGACCCTTTGAACCACGGAGACACGGAGACTCTGAGAAAAAAACAAGGGAAAAACTCCGTGACTCAGTGTCTCCGTGGTGAGGTTTGGACTTTTGCAAGAGGTCTAGTAAAAGATTAATGATTGGAAACAGGCAGGCGAAAAACCTGCCTGTTTGTTTTAAACAATCCGCTAACCACTGATAAACGCGGATAAACACTGATTTTCAGATGAACTTTTATGGATAAATTTTTAAATCCTTTTTATCTGTGTTTATCCGTGGTTAAAGACCTTCCCGCCTCAATGGCAAAACTCTCACTCAGAGTATAATTCCCTCAATGGATGAACAACTCAACTTCAAACCGTTTGGTCTTTCGTCCCTCGCGCTGATGCTCGTCGGCTGGAGCGGACTGTATCTTCTCATCACACAAACGCGTCCATACGTCTGGCCGCGCTGGGGCTTCTTCATCCTGGCGATGATGGCAGTCACGGGTACGGTATTGCCCATCGTCTATTTCCTTCATCGCCGCTTTCCCGGTGAACCACCTGCGGAGGCGAACGTGATCGTCCGTCAGGCAATGTGGTTTGGCGTGTATGGCGCGACCCTCGCCTGGCTGCAGCTCGGACGTCTCGTCACGGTCTATGTGATCCTCGGGCTGGCGGGCGGGCTGGCGGCCATCGAATATTTCACACGCCTGCGCGAAAAGTCACATTGGAAACCTCCTGTCCAAACCGATGACCAGCCTTCGTGACCTTCCCTCTGTGGAACAATTACTACAAAAAGCGACCCGTCTCATCGACGCCTATGGTCGCCCTCTGACGCTGGATGCGCTTCGATTGACGTTGGACGAAACCCGCGCACGCTTCCAGTCCAAGCCGGAGGCGGGTCTGCCTTCGACAGATGTAATCCTCACCCAAGCCGAATCTCACCTTACAGCCTGGACGAAGCCGACTCTGCTCCCGGTCGTCAACGCGACGGGCGTCATCCTGCACACCAATCTCGGGCGCGCGCCCTTGTCGAAAGCAACCATCGCGGCAATGATCGAGGCGGCCGAAGATTACTCCACACTTGAATATGATCTGGAGAGGGGTCAGCGCGGCTCGCGTTTGACCCATGCCGAAGCGATCCTGCAAAAGCTCACCGGCGCGGAAGCTGCTGTGATTGTCAATAACAATGCATCTGCTGTCCTGCTGGTGTTATCTGCACTTGCACACAAAAAGCGCGTGATCATCTCCCGCTCGCAGCTGGTCGAGATCGGCGGTGGGTTCCGCGTGCCTGATGTGATGAAGCAGTCCCAGGCGAAACTCGTCGAAGTAGGGGCAACCAATAAAGTCCGCCTGTCGGATTACAGCGAAGTGCTGGCAGAACCGACCGCGCTTGTCATGCGCGTCCATCGCAGCAACTTCAAGATCGTGGGCTTCACGGAAGAACCTGATTTAAAAGAGATCGTTGAAGTCGCTCATCAAGCGGGTGTCGCGGTGCTGGATGACCTCGGCTCGGGGGCCTTGCTTGATACGGCGAAGTATGGATTTGCCCACGAACCGACGGTGCAGGAATCTCTGGCGGCAGGCGTGGACCTGGTCTGTTTTTCGGGAGATAAGTTGCTTGGCGGTCCGCAAGCCGGGATCATCCTTGGCAAAAGGGATTTGGTCGAAAAGATCAAGAAACATCCGCTGGCACGCGCCGTCCGCGCAGATAAGACCTGTCTCGCGGGGCTGACTGCCACGCTGCTCCACTATCTCAGGGATGAGGCGGAGCGGGAGATTCCCATCTTGAGGATGATGTCTATGACGCTGGACCAGGTCAAGGTCCGCGCCGAGGCGTGGCGGGATGGACTGGGACAGGGTGAAGTCATTAAATCCGAATCCACTGTGGGCGGAGGAAGCCTGCCGGATGAATGTGTCTCCACATATGTCCTGGCGCTGAACGCAAAGTCGCCGGATAGATTTTTGAAAAAGCTTCGTGAAGCAGATCCGCCAGTCATCGCGCGGACGGAAAACGACAAAGTCCTGCTCGATCCGCGAACCGTATTGGATGACAATTTATTGTTACGAACTCTTAAACAGGTGTTGGATGATTACCGTTGATCTTCCCGTCAGAGACCCAAAGAAACCGCCCAAACCCACATTTCCCGATCGCTGCGTAAATTGCGGCAAGCCGAAAGCAAAAATGTTGCCCGTCAAACTAAACACGGGCGCGCAGAAACGCGGACAGATGGTTCAGCTCGAGATGGATGTGCCGTTGTGCGCGGAGTGCACTGCAAAGGAAAACAGGATCGGCAACGTCACATGGATCCCATTCTTTGTTGCAGGACTGCTGGCATGCGTAATTGCCTTTGTCCCTGTCTGGCTGCTTTCCCCCGAAGGCACAACCTCGCAGACACTCGCGTTGCCGTATGTCCTGGGCGCGGCAGCCGGATTGCTCGCGGGCATCGTCATCGGGACTCTGGTTGAATTGGTGTTGAAGATGCTGTTTGCTCCCGCGTATGGCAAGCTGCTGCTAAAACGTCCGCTGACCGTTTTTTCGATCTTCAATGATTCGGAAGATTTGATCGGGCTTTCCACCCGGTTTGCAGATGGTCGCAAAACATTGAAAATGATCTTCGAGAACGATGAAATCGCACGTGATTTTATGGCGCTTAATCCACAGGAGAACTTATGAAATCTGACCTTGATGCCCTGATGCAGGATCGCAAGCTGGATGGCATTCTAGTCTTCGGCGACGCAGAACATAATCCGCCGATGTATTATTTTGTAGGCGGGGGACACGTCAGCGGCGCGCTGCTCATCAAAAAGGTGGGGAAGGAACCTGTGTTGTTTTACAACGACATGGAACGCGATGAAGCCGCTAAGAGCGGATTAAAGATCGTTTCGTTTAGCGAGTACCCCGGGTCGGATTTTCGGGAGGAGGCGAACGGTGATTTCGAGATGGCGAGCGCGTTGCGCTTCAGGAAACTCCTTTCCGAGTATGGGCTCTCGGGTGGGCGGGTCGCTGTCTATGGCAAACTGGAATTTTCACAGTTGTTCGGCTTGATCATGAGGCTGGCAAAACTGATGCCTGAGTTGGAGCTCGTCGGCGAATCAGGCATGGACTCCACGCTGTTGCGCGCCATGGAAACAAAAGATGACGTGGAAGTGGCACGCATCCGCCAGATGGGCGCGGTGACAACGACGGTCGTACAGATGGTGCAGGATTACCTGACGTCGCGTGAAGTGCGTGAAGACGATGTGTTGCTGAAGGAGGATGGCAATCCGCTTACCATTGGGGACGTGAAAGGCAAGATCGCCCTCTGGCTTGCCGAGCGCGGCGCCGTGGATGTGGAAGGGGTGATCTTTGCCATCGGGCGCGATGCGGGCGTGCCACATTCCGTGGGCAATCCTGAAGATTTGATGGCACTGGGCAAGACCATCATCTTCGATATCTTTCCTGCTGAAAAGGGCGGGGGATATTTTTATGACTTCACCCGCACCTGGAGCCTGGGCTACGCGGACCCCGAGGCGCAGGCGCTCTACGATCAAACCTGGGAAATTTACAATCAAGTGCTGGAGAATCTTGACCTCAATGCATCTTTTATTGGCTACCAGCGCATGACCTGCGAGTACTTCGAGTCAAAGGGACACAAAAGCCCGCTCAATACAAAAGCCCCCCTGGACGGCTATGTCCATTCCCTGGGGCACGGGGTCGGGTTGAACATCCACGAGCGTCCGTGGTCCGGTTTGACCGCCGCGGAGGATAATATTCTCAAGCCCGGTGTTGTTATTACGCTCGAGCCTGGCTTGTACTACCCTGACAAAGGGATGGGCGTCCGCATCGAAGACACCTACTGGGTGCGCTCCGATGGCGAGATGGAATTGCTGGCTGAGTATCCGTATGATTTTGTTTTACCGATGAAGAACTGGAAGAAAAAATAGCGTGGCGGTTTAGCGCCGCCGTTGCAACGATATAAAAGAATATGACTGAATTAAAACCGGCCCGTATCCTTGCTATTGAAACTTCCTGCGATGAGACTGCCTGCGCTGTCCTCGAAAATGGACGCACGCTTTTAGCCTCCACGGTCGCCTCGCAGATGGATATCCACGCGCGTTACGGCGGCGTCTTCCCTGAGGTGGCGTCGCGCCAGCATGTCCTGAGCATCATTCCCGTTGTGGAGCAAACACTCGCGCAATCGAACCTGACGTTGAAGGAGATCGACGCGGTTGCCGTCACGCGCGGTCCCGGCTTGGCGGGATCGCTGGTCGTGGGGATGAACATGGCAAAAGGGATTGCCCTCGGAATGGGTCTGCCGCTGATCGGTGTCAATCATCTTGAGGGACATATTTATTCATCCTGGGTATACACCGCCGGCGAGACGACTCCGCCGGAACCGCAGTTCCCATTGATGGCTTTGCTCGTCTCAGGCGGACACACGGAACTGAATCTCATGACCGATCACCTGACATACCGGCGTCTCGGCGCCACGCTCGACGACGCGGCGGGGGAGGCATTCGACAAGGTCGCGCGACTGCTGGGGCTCCCGTATCCCGGCGGACCCTCCGTCCAGCGGGCGGCGGAAACCGGTGACCCAACGCGCTTCAAATTCCCGCGTGCCAGGCTCGCCGGGGAATATGACTTTTCCTTCAGCGGCCTCAAAACGGCGGTCCTGTATGAAGTCAATGATTTGAAGAAAAAAGGGAAAACCCTGCCGGTGGAAGACCTGGCGGCGTCGTTCCAGGCTGCAGTTGTCGACGTGTTGTTCAAGAAAACCATGCAGGCGGCGCGTGACCGTCAGGCAAAAGAGATTCTGGTCGCGGGCGGCGTCTCGGCCAACCGCGCTCTGCGTCAGGCGTTCCAGGCTCAGGATGAATTCAAGGTCCATATCCCCGCATTTGCGCTGTGTACCGATAACGCCGCGATGATCGCCGCGGCCGGCTATTACCGCTATGCTTTGGGGCATGTCTCCGGGTTGGACATTGACGTCGAGCCGACCTGGCCGCTCTCGTAATAAAGACCTCACAGGTTTAAAACCTGTGAGGTCTTTTGCTTTAAAACCCAAACCGCCCTTGGCTTGCCCGAGCCTTGGGCGGTTTGTAAAGGAGAATGCATCCTTGATTATAGCCAGGGACTTAAATGGAACCTGAACCAGACCTAAAAGCAAACTAAGAGTTCTTACTTTTCATTCTCCAGGGCGGAACGCAATTCTTCCCATGAAATGGGACCTTCACGCAAAATTTTCAACTCCGATACCGTGCAATCCACAAGCGTGGAAGGGACGCCTCCAGGCGTTTCGCCGCCGTTGATGATCAATGGAATTCTTCCCCTTAATTGTTCATAAACTTCCCGGGCAGTGACTGGACTCTGTTCTCCGGAAATGTTCGCGGAGGTGACTGCCATCGGTCCCGCCAGGCGCAGTAGCGCCCGCGCGACCTCATGGTCAGGCACGCGCACGCCAACGGTGGAGGTGGCAGAAACGGCTGAGGGAAGGTCCGCGCGTTTCGGGACAAGGATCGTCAGCGGTCCGGGCCAGAAGCGGGAGGCAAGCTGACGCGCAGCCTCAGGAATATCGATACCCACTTTGCCCAGATCATCCCGGTCGCCGATCAAAACGGGGATGGCTTTTTCAACAGGTCGATCCTTTGCTGCATAAATGGACTCGACGGCTTTCCCATCGAACGCCAGGGCCCCGACGCCGTAGACTGTGTCGGTTGGGAACGCGACCAGTCCGCCCCTTTGTAAAATTTCATGTGCGTGGGAGATTGTGGCGGAGGCAGACGCTGGCAGAATTTCCGTTTGCATGTCACTACAGGATGATTTGCAGCAAGCGGTGCTGCCCCGTGAGATCCTGATGCAAATGAATTGTCGCTTCCGAGAATAGATCGCAGGCCAGGTTGAGTGCCTGGATGCCGCGCGTGGCTTCGATTTCGAGCAGGATCATTCCGTTGGGAGCAAGCCATTCGGGGCCGATGTTCAGCAAGCGGCGGATGGGGTCGAGCCCATCCGGCCCGCCGTCGAGGGCGAGGGTTGGTTCTTTTCCGAAGATCGGAAGATTGTGTAAGGTCTGGGTGGGAATATAAGGCAAATTGGCGCAGATCAAATCGAAGTGGAGTTCGGTGGATAAGGGATCGATGTGGGGCGGAAGCAGATCGCATTGCAGAAAATCAACCCGGTCGGCCACCTCGAATTTGATGGCATTCCTGCGTGCGACTTTCAGCGCCGGATGGGAAATATCGGTGGCGAGGACGCGCGCCTCCGGAATATTTGCAGCGATGGAAACCGCGATCACGCCCGAGCCTGTCCCCACATCGGCAATTGTCCGTCGGCGGGGAGATTTCTGCAGCCAGTTGATCGCCTTTTCCACAAGCAGTTCCGTTTCCGGGCGGGGAATGAGAACATCCGGTGTAATATCGAATGTCAAACCAAAGAATTCCCAACTGCCAAGCACATAGGGAAAGGCTTCACCCTGTTCCAGGCGTGCGAGTGCCGCCTCCAGCTGTTTTTGCTGGCTGGTTGTCAGCGTCAGTTCCGGGTGAGCGATCACCCAGGTCCGCGGCTGTTTAATAACGTGAGCAAGGAGAACAGAAGCATCCAGCGCGGGAGTGTCGCTGTTCAAAGCCAGCAGGTTTGTAATGTGTGCAAGCAGCGAGGTTTTCATCGAACCGGTCATCCTGAGCCCTGCGACCCCGATCGGCTTTGCGTAAGGTGTCGTCGTTGAAACGCTTTGTTGACCTTTATACTCTTCAGCATGACATGCTTTTATGCCTCTTCCACGCCGCTCGTGGCAAGACGTTCCGCTTCATCGCGCGTGGAAAGCTCCTCGATGAACTCGTCGATGCCGCCATCCATCACGGCCGGCAGGTTGTAAATGGAATGCCCCACGCGATGATCCGTGACGCGGTTCTGGGGATAGTTATACGTGCGGATCTTTTCGGAGCGTTCTCCCGTGCCCACCTGTGAACGGCGGTCCGATTCGATCTCCGTCCGGCGTTTTTCCTCTTCCAGCTCATACAGGCGCGCCCGCAGGATGCTCAAGGCGCGCAGTTTGTTCTGCAGCTGGGAGCGTTCGTCCTGACAGGTCACGATCATGCCTGTCGGCTTGTGATGCAAACGCACCGCCGTGGAGTTTTTCTGCACGTTCTGCCCGCCTGCGCCCGACGACCGATAGACCTCGATCTCGAGATCGCTTTCCGGGATCTCAATTTCAACTTCGTCAACTTCGGCCATGACCGCCACGGTTGCCGTGGACGTGTGGATGCGGCCCTGTGCCTCGGTCGCGGGAACACGTTGCACGCGATGTACGCCCGATTCGTATTTCAACTTCGAGTAGGCACCTTTGCCCTTGACCTCAAAGATGACTTCCTTGTACCCCCCGATGCCAATTGCGTTCTCTGAAAGGATCTCCGGTTTCCAGCGTTGGCGATCTGCGTACCGTGAGTACATGCGGAACAGATCCCCGGCGAAGATCGCGGCTTCGTCTCCGCCGGCGCCGGCGCGGATTTCAACAATCACGTTCTTTTCATCGCGCGGGTCCTTGGGGACGAGCATGTTCTTGATCTCTTTTTCGAGGGTTTCGATCTTCGGAGTTAATTCCATGATATCCGAATCAGCCAGCGCGATCATCTCCGGGTCTTTTTCCGTCTCGAGCAGGGCTCGGGCTTCATCCAGGCTTTTCCTTGCCTGACGGTATTCGCGCGCCTTCTCCACGATGGGCTCCAGGTCGACGCGTTCCTTGTTGATCTCGGCGGCGCGCTGGTAGTCGTTGCCCACCTCCAGAAATTCTTTTCCGAGTTGTTCGTAGCGTTCTTCAATGCCTTTTAGTTTGTCGAGCATAATTACCTTTGCGTAGGGCGGGATGACATCCCGCCTATAAATATAGCGAAATAAAGCGCGGCTTCCTATGCCGCGCAGGGTGGATTATACCAGCGAAGGTTGTGACTAATATTGGGTCTGTGCCAGCAGCATGGAGAGGATCAACATGATGGAAAAGACCACGAAGATGATCTGCAGTATTCTGGTGCGTCTTGCATTCTGTTTTTCGCTGCTTTGGACCGGTTTCTTGTTTGATTTTTTGTTTGCCATATCTCACTTACTTGATACTCAGGTGCCTGTCAATGGCGGCTGCCATTGATTTCTCAAGTTCTTCGATCGTCACGGGTTTAATGAGGTAGGAATCGGCGCCCATCTGAAGTGCCTTGTCCACCATGATGTCTGCGGCTTCCGAGGAAAGCATGACAACGGGAAGCTCCTTCCACTCCTTGCGGCGGCGCAGGAATTCCAGCATGTCCAATCCCGATACTTCCGGCATGTTGACATCCAGGATCAGGAGTTCAGGAATTTTGCCTGTCAACAGCCTCTGCACGGCAGAACGGGCGCTTTGAAACATAATCACCTCGCAGTTGAGCATCTTCAACATCAGCCCAATTGCGCGATTCATTTCATCATCATCGTCAACGATCCAAACTTGTTTCATTCCAGGTGCGCCTTGATGGAGTTTGCCACGTCTTCCGGCACGACAACTCTCAATTCTTCGACCGAAGCCTCTCTAATCTTATCCATAGAGCCGAAATGTTTCAAGAGGGCTTTTCGCCGTGTGGGACCGATCCCGGGGATGGAGTCCAGCTGGGAAGCCATGCCAAGTTTCTGTCGTTTCTTGCGGTGGGCGGTGATGCCATAGCGGTGTGCCTCATCCCGTATGCGCTGGACGAGATACAACGCCTGGGAATGACGCGGCAGCATCAGCGCTTCGGACTTGTGCGGGAAGAAGATTTCCTCGCGCTGTTTTGCCAGCCCCACGATCGGGACTTTGCCCTCCAGCTCGAACTTCTCCAGGACACTGACGGCGCGGCCTAATTGACCTTTCCCCCCATCGATAATCACAAGATCGGGCAGGAAGGAGAACGAGGCGTCCGGCTTGGACCCAGGCTCTGCCTCCGTTTGTTGAGCGCCGCGCCACCTGCGGAAGCGGCGCGTTAACATCTCCTCCATCGACGCAAAATCGTCCGGCGCGCCGACCACGCTCTCGATGTTGAATTTGCGGTATAGCTTTTTGTCGGGCACACCCTGGGTGAACACCACCATCGCACCGACAATGGCTGTGCCCTGCGTGTTCGAAATATCATAGCATTCGATGCGATTGGGGGGCTCTGGCAGGTTCAATGCCTGCTGCAGCTCGGCAAGCGCCTGCTCCTGCTTGTGGGTATCTGCCTGCCATTGAGTGCGCAAGGCTTGCAGGGTCTCGGTCGCATTCTCGGCTGCCATCTGTACCAGCTCGCGCGGCTGACCCTCCTTGGGGACGAAGAACTCCACTTTTTCGCCGCCGCGCCGGGAGCGCAGCCACTGGCTGATGATCCGTGCCTCTTCGATCTCCTGGGGCAGCATCACCTGCTGCGGGATGGTGGCGGCTTCAGTATAGAACTGGGTAATGAACTGTTCCATCACTTCGGTATCCGCTTCATCCTCCGTGCCTTCGAGGATAAAGTACTCCCGTCCGATCAGCTTGCCACCGCGGATAAAGAAGATCTGCACGCAGGCTTCCCCGTTGCTGCGCGCCATGGCGAGCACATCCGAGTCCAGGTAATCGGTCGCAAAGACGATCTTCTGCCGCTCGATAATGGATTGAATGGCTTTGAGCTGGTCACGCAGAGCGGCTGCCTTCTCGAAACGCATTTCCTCGGAGGCTTTTTCCATTTCCTTTTGGATCCGGGCAGTGACGCCTTCGCTGTGCCCGCTCAGGAAATCCATCAGGTCCGCGATCATCTGGCGGTACTGGATCTGGGACGCCGCGCCAATGCAGGGCGCCAGGCACAGCTTGATGTCGTAGTAAAGACAAGCGCGTTTGTCCATCCCGGTGATGTCGCGGTCACAGGTCAGGTAGGGGAAGATGCGGCGCAGCACGTCCAGGGTTTGGTAGACCGCCCAGGCGGATGTGTACGGACCGAAGTACCGCGAGCCATCATCGACCATTTGCCGCGTCACCGTAACTTTGGGGAAGGGGTCAGCCCAATGGATCTTGATATACGGATAGCGTTTATCGTCCTTCAGGCGGACGTTGTACTTGGGGCGGTGCTTTTTGATGAGGTTCATCTCGAGGATGAGCGCCTCAAGTTCCGACCCGACGACGATCCACTCGAGATCGGCGATCTCCCGTACAAGCCGCCGCGTCTTCGCGTCGTGACCGGTATCCGCGTGAAAATAAGAGCGGACGCGGTTCTTTAGACTGATGGCTTTGCCGACGTAGATAATTTTCCCCTCGCCATTTTTCATCAGGTAACAGCCCGGTTTTGCGGGCAGGGTGGCAAGGATGCCTTGAAGTTTCTCTGAAATCTCCATGGAACGTAATTTTACTGCAAGTAGAACGTTTGTGTTACTTTCGGAGGTCACGGACATTTGTTTGCTCCCGGGATTGAACCCTTACTATCAATGAGATATAATTCCGCCTGATTTCAGGGTTCTTTACTCTGAAAACGCAGAGATAGTGAGGAGATATAGGCATGTCGAAATACTTTTTATTCGTAGTTGTTCTTTTCCTTGTCGGCTGCGCAAACATCAGCCCCATGACCGACACAGCATCGCCCCCGACAAACATTCCCACTGATATTCCCACCAAGACAAAGGTTCCCACCTCCGCTCCATCCTCTGAAGTCACGGTCGGGGTTGTGGTTGTGGATGTCTTGAATATTCGCGAAGGACCCGGCACATCCTTTCCAACGGTCGGCTCACTCAACAAGGATGAGAAATTTTATATCCTTGGGGAAAGGATAAACAACACCAACAACAAATGGCTGCTCATCAGTCTATCTGATAACTCGTTTGGTTGGGTTGCCGGGGATCAAAGTTTTGTTACATTCCAAAAGGAAACTGTCGATTTCAATACCTACTCGACCTGGCAAAAAAATAAGGCAGCCGCACAATCGGTATTGGCTACGTTTACAGCCAATCCATAGTCGACCTTAAACCTGAAGCATTGCACGAGCTCATCAACAAGAAGACCTCCTGCGAGGGAGGTCTTCTTCCTATTTACCAGAGGGCGGTGTTCGATCCGGCCCGATGTAGAGAGGCATGTCCGCCATAAAATAGGCATGCTCGTACGCCGTATCTGCGCCGCATTCGCCGGCAATTGGGTTGACCAGGCCGTTTGCATTCGTATCGATCCCATGGACAAGGTCGTTGCCGAGGACTGATAACTGGGCGATGATTGGTTCCATATCGGAACCCATCGGCGTTTCGTTAAGTTGTAACGCCAGCCGCAGGATTTCATTGGTCCAGCCATCCATGTTTTGGAGGCAAACCTGTACATTTTCGCTGTACATACGGATATTCGGCGTAGAATCTGCGGCATCTGCTGCGGATTTTGCGTACAGGGCAGTTTCCTGAAGATAGCCGAGGTGATCTTCCCCATTGGAGAGACTGCCGTATCCGTCGCCTGGATCGTCTACATTGCCATCGCCGTCATGGTCCAGATACTGATTGCTCACGTTTCCTACGATCTGGTTAAGGACCTCTTCGGTCCTCTTGCGAAGAACAGTTTCATCTCCGGCTTCAAATGCCTGGACAATGCCCTGATACGCCTGGTTCAGGTCATCTCCATTGATGGACTTGTTTACATAATCCCCGCTGTAGTACCAAAGGTTCTGCATCAGAGGTCCTTCGTCGGGCGTTTTATCGTACGCGACGATCACATACCGAATGTATTCCAGTGTCTGGGGAGGAAAAACCGAGGAATAAATGACCTGACCCGTCGGGGAAGAGATCGCGACGCCATTTTGTTCCCTGGTGATCTGTACCTGACTGTAATTGCGGAGTAGATTGTCCTGACCTGGATCGTTGAACTCCAGAGTCCCAACGCCAGAGGCGCCATAGGTGATGGAGCCAATATCCCGGACCGCCTCACCGTCATTTCCGATCAGCCAGACCTGATAATGAGTCCCATCTTCCGGTCGGGGTATGTTATTGTTCAATCTCAGGGAAATACTATCCATGAAGAAGTTGAAATCATCGAAGCGCACCCTGCCAACCGGGATGTTCGTGTCCACAGACGGAGGGGTCGCTACGGCTGTCTGGCGAGGGGGACCGATAAATTGATAGATCAACAGCGCCAGGATCAAGGCAATGACGATTTCCGCGCCGATCCGGAGCCAGTTCCTTGAACGGCTCTTTTCAACTCCGGGATTTGCCTGCTGACCGTCTTCCAGGGCCTGGCGGGCGATTTTCGCCATACGAATGGTACCGGGCGATATTGTCTGGCCACTGAAGATTGCCGTAAATTCATCTGCCAGCTCGCCCGCACTTTCATAGCGCAGCGCCGGGTTTTTGGCAAGTGCACGATCGAGCAATGCCCGTAGATCCGGAGAGAGTCCCTTGATTGCGGGCGGCGGCTCATTGATGTGTTTCATCAACATGCCGAAGGTTGTGTCCGCCTGGAAGGGAACGGTGCCGGCGAGCATCTCATAAAGCACGATGCCGAGAGAATAAATATCGGTACGTTTATCGACTTTTTCGCCGCGCGCCTGCTCGGGACTCATATACGTCGGTGTGCCGCTCACGGAGCCGGCCGTCGTCAGCATGGTGGAATCCAGGAGGCGAACCAGGCCGAAGTCCGTCAGGATCGTTTCCACATCCACCGGGAGAGGTTTCCCCAGTTCAATGGCTTCCGACTGGGAGCGCAGAAGGATGTTTGCGGGCTTGATGTCGCGATGGACGAGACCCTTCTCATGAGCGTAATCCAGCGCGTTGGCAATGGATTTGAGTATGTGAGCCACGGCACCGATAGGCAGGCGCTGGTCGTTATTGTGCAGCTTTTTCAGGTACGCCGCCAGAGATGGCCCCGGTATGTATTCCATGACGAGATAGGGGGATTCATCGATGAAAGCATACTCAAACATCCGAACAATATTTGGATGCCGCAGGGTCTCGATCACTTCAGCTTCCCGATGGAAGCGGGCAAGTTGATCTGAATCCTGTTCGAGCAGCCCCCTCATTACTTTTACCGCCACCTGCCCAAATGACGCGTGTGTCCCCGTGTAGACTTCAGCCATGCCTCCTCGAGCTATCAGGCTATGGATGAGGACCTTGCCGAGCGTTTTTCCTGCCCAGTCTGCCATGCGCGAAATTATAACCGAGAATAGAGGCGGGTATAATCTCGCCAGTATTTCAATCGAGGTGAATGTGACAAACTTACTGGAAACGCAGGTGGGACGCCTGTTACATGAACGTGGACTAAAACTGGTGCTGGCTGAATCCTGTACCGGCGGGCTGCTGGGCAGCCGTATCACCGATGTGCCGGGTTCCTCAGAATATTTTCTGGGCAGCGTTGTGGCATATGCCTATGAAGCCAAAGCAGAGTTGCTGGGTGTTTCATGGGATACATTGAACACAAAAGGCGCAGTCAGCCCTGAGACGGTCCTTGAAATGGCGAAAGGTATCCGCGACAGAATGAAGGCGGATATTGCCATCTCCGTCAGTGGGATCGCGGGTCCCGGCGGCGGAACTCCGGAGAAGCCGGTGGGCACAACCTGCATCGGACTGGTTGCCGGGAACGGAGAATGGGCAAAGATCTTCCAATTTTCCGGTGACCGTCAGGAAAACAAGATCTTCGCGGTGAATGCCGCCCTGAAATTGCTGCTGGATTATTTGCAGGGAAATCAGATTTAACGAAAGAAACTGCCTGAAAACGCGGTGACTCCCACCCCGGCAGCCGGGTCAGTCATCCTTCAGTCATCCTACAGTCATCCTTCGCTCATCCTATATCCATCCTATAGCGCGCCCGATTTCGTCCAAAACGAACTGTCACTGCGTGTTTTGAAAAAATCCTTTTCATCTGTGGTTAAAGCAATTTTTCAAACAGTTTCTAAAAATAAATGCAGAGTCTGGCTGATCGCGTGGGATCCTGGTTTCCGTCCCGACAAGTTTTCAGGCGCTCTCGAAGCAAAAGCACCTCCCGATCTTCAGGAGGCGCTTTTGCTTCGAACGAATTCCGGTCTTATCCCTGTGCGAACGTGTCGATGAGCAGCTTGAAGT
>Ga0105104_10001009_pt1 | contig 21725 bp, 21 predicted proteins | sample PPLLaktember2015_3_FD_87034 | JGI IMG/M metagenome (GOLD analysis project Ga0105104, IMG submission 87034) | Freshwater sediment microbial communities from Prairie Pothole Lake near Jamestown, North Dakota, USA - PPLs Lake P7 Core (6) Depth... | ecosystem: Environmental > Aquatic > Freshwater >... | reverse complement strand
TCCTGGACCATGCCCGCGATGTGGACGAGGCGGTCGAGATCATCAAAAGCTACGACATTTATTTTGCGAGAGGCCTGAGCGTCCACTATTTGATCGCGGATGCCAGAGGGAAATCCGTCCTGGTCGAGTTTTTCCTCGGCAAAATGTATATCATCCCAAACGAGCAGCCCTGGCATTCCGCCACGAACTTCCTGGTTGCCTCCACCAAAGACCCTCTCGGCCACGACTTACGCTATGACAGGATCAATGCCCGTTTGAGCGAGACGCAGGGAAAGCTCGATTCGAACGCTGCCATGGATCTGCTCTCGGAAGTATCACAGGGAATTACCCAGTGGTCCGTGGTGTATCAAATGGCGCGCGGCGAAGTGAGCATCGTCATGGGCAGGGATTACGAAAACGTGCATACCTTCCCGATATCTGATTATTTCGATCCCAAGTAAGTACGGACGTGAACGTTCGCAGAGGAAAACATGCTCACCATCCGACGATACAAAGAGCCTGATGCGCAGCAGGTCGGCGTGCTGATCGCAGACACCTATAACGAATTCAACCTGTCCGAATTAACGGACCAACAGCGGGAGGCAATGCTCGGTCCCTTTTTCTACGCCCGTTCGTCCGAACCATCCTATCGAAAAGCCATCGCGGACGCCATCCGGGCGCCTACTGTGCTGGTCGCGGAAATGGATGACCAGATCGTCGGCGTGCTGCGAGGCGGCCGGGTGGATGAAAAAGGCCGGACGGTCCTGCAAAGTCTATTCGTGAGCGGGAATTGTCATCGCCAAGGCGTCGGCCGAAAACTGGTCGAACGTTTTGAGAAGGAATACATTGCGCGCGGTGTCCGCGTGTTCAAGTTGCTGGCTACCCTGCACGCCGTCCCGTTCTATCTCGCCATGGGATATCGGAAATCCACGGGAATACGTCTCATCCACAGTTTCGAGGGACAGGGATTACCGTCCCAACCGATGAAGAAGGTTTTGAAAGGATGAGGTGGAAGGCTTGCGTTGAGCGCAGTCGAAATGATGAGGGATGAAAGACATCAGAGTTGATGGTAACATTTCCTCATGACCAAACCGTTCAATCAAATCTATCCGAACCAGGCGATTGCCATCTGCAATCGTGAGCAGGCAGAGCAATTGGTCAATTACGATCATCACATGGTCAATGTGAACGGTCGCCCGGGGGTGATGCTCACCTACGAATGGATGCCTGTGGAGGAACACGCCGGTCCGTTTGTACTAACGGTTGTATTCCAGCATACAGAGAAACACCCACGTGCTCCTGAAGAGATCCAATCCATTGTGGATGGGGTAAAGTTCCAGGTCCGTGGGCAGCCAAGGTAGGGAAGAGAAAGGATGAAGGCAGAAGGGGGAAGGATGAATGAATAGGTGGCTTTTTAGTAGGATCCTACATACAAAGTAAAATTCTCTTGTCCTGTTTTGCCATATTCTTTTAGAGGTGTTCCATGACAGAAGATCAAGGCTGGGAAGATTATTATCAAAAGACCCAAGGCCGCGCTCCGCGCCCATTATTGCTGAATGCTCTTGCCTGCTTTCCAGACGGACCTGCACCGGCTGAGCAAACTGCCATCGACCTGGGCTGCGGGGATGGCACGGAAACTGCTGTTTTGCTCGAGCGCGGCTGGAACGTCCTTGCGATCGATGGCCAACCTGCCTCCATTTCACACCTCCTGGCAAAAATTTCAAAAGAACAGCAGGAACGTTTACAGACACGAATTGTAAAGTTTGAGGATGTGACTTTATCCCCGGCCGATCTGATTCATGCGAGTCTTAGCCTGCCGTTTTGCCCGCCTGAACATTTTGAGTCCCTCTGGAGGAAGATCATAAAAGCCATCAAGCCAGGCGGGCGATTCGCAGGTCAGTTTTTTGGCGTTCGAGATTCGTGGGCAAATGAACCCGATATGACCTTTCATACGGAAGACCAGGTCCGCAAGCTGCTTGCGAATTTCGAGATCGGGCATTTTCACGAAATGGACGAAGATGGCAGGGCGGTCAGCGGTCCCAAACACTGGCATGTGTTCACGGTCATTGCACGGAAGAAGTAAAGGTGAAGAAAGACTTACGCGCTTGCTAGCAGAGCGACAGGATGAAAGCAAAAGAAAGAAATGGGTGAGCCCGGGCAATGCACCCGTCCGCTGCGGGGAATGATGGACTGGTACTCCATGTCCGGTTGGAACATTTCTGATACGGACTACATCTTAGATGTAGATCTTATTGGAAGGAAAGCGAGGCGATCGTTCTTTCAAAAACATAAATCTCCTCCATCCATGCTCAACGTATAATCAATGCGGCATTCCGGAAGCGCAACAAACTTCATCAAGATAGGGAAACAAACTATGTCAAAGCCATTCATTGCACTCCTTTTGCTTGTCATTCTGACCTCAGCCTGCAGTCGGCCAGTGAGTGTATCCACTCTCCCCACCGGGGAAATTCAAAGCGCGCAATCCGCGGCATCCTCCACACCAACACCTTTATTCAATACGACAAATCCCCTCCCGGCGGAAACCTCAACTCCTCTGATCGTTACAGCAACCGTAGAAGCGTTTTGTCCCGCTGCCCCCCATGTTAAAATTGGGCAACAGGTTACCGTCCTGGTTGAAGACTGGGATAAATTAAAATTAAGGTCAAAACCTGAAGTTTCGCCCGATACTGTGCTAATGGAGTTGGATCAGTATTCTCAATTGAAAATTTTAGATGGCCCGACGTGTGTATATTCTCCAGAGACAGGAGTTTCATACTGGTTTTGGAAGGTAACAGTGATCTCCGGCGGAGAAGTTGGCTGGGTCGCTGAGGGAGATTACTCACATTATTTCATTGGGTAAATGAGGGGCTGAGGGAAATATCGCAGAGCAATACACGCTTGAAGATCCGAAATTATAAGATTTCGGATCTTTCGTCTACAAAGCTGGAATACTTGATATCAGCAGCGCGAAGACGGATACAATTGAAGCCATGAACAATTCTCGCAACTCGTTCATGAACTGGCTTGCCAATCACCACCCGTCTGCATTCCTTCTCGCTGCGCAATTGTTGAGCCTTGTGCTGTACGCCATGTTTGATGGGAGTTCCAGCGGGCGGGCACTGCTCGGCGCGTTCGGGGTCCTGGTGCTGGCACTCGTGGTCTGGGTCATCGATCGCAGCCCGGCACTCACCTGGATCGCCTGGGTCCTTGTGGCACCGGCGATCCTGCTTTCGCTGCTGTCCATCCTGTTCGTCAACCCGACCCTGCTGGTGTGGTCAGCGCTGTTAGAGTCAGCACTATATTTCTATGCAGCGGGCAGTATGGTGGCTTATATGATGAAGGATTACCGAGTGACCACCGACGAGTTATTCGCGGCCGGCGCCACCTTCACCCTGCTTGCCTGGGGCTTTGCCTATACCTATCTGGTTTGCCAGACGTTGTTCCCGAACAGCTTCGCTGGCATGACCAATCCCGATGAACCGCGCACCTTCCTCGAGCTCCTGTTCCTGAGTTTCACCAATCTTTCCGCGGTGGGCGTTAGCGACATCCTGCCGATCACTCCACCCGCACGGGTGTTGGTGATGCTCGAACAGTTCGCGGGCGTCGCCTACATCGCAGTGGTCGTCTCCCGGTTGATCGGGATGACAATCGTGCGCCAGCAGGAAAAGGAATCATCCTGACACCGGCCTTCTATTGCTGAGTTTAGGGAAGAGGGAGTCCCTAACATCGTTCCCACCCACAACGAGCCGTCCTGGCTGTCCGGCAGCCGGGTCAGTCATCCTTCAGTCATCCTTCGCTCATCCTTCACTTAACCTATAGCGCGCCTGATTTCATCCAAAACGACATCTCACTGCGTGTAGTGCTGTCCTTCGACCCTTGTGTATCCTTCAGGTCAGTTGGCTAAATTTGTTGTGGACTAGAGAGACCCTGAGGGTTTGTTCTGATCACCTTCGTCACATCAAGCGGGAGAATCTTGCCTGCCAGGGTGTAAGTCAGTCAAGGAAACCCTTAGGGTCTTGAATTCAGGATAAACTCCGCGAAGGATCCCTGGTGCCCCCTGGGGGAATGGCATAATATGATATTTCTGATGTTAGCTACTCCCAGGGAAGATGGGGGACGCACCCTTAGAACATCCGTGCTATAATTGACTCTGCGATTTAATAAAAACGGTACCTGCATAGGCAGGCAACCGTCACTTTAACAACTTACGAGAACATCAAAATGAAAAGAACAATGTATTCCTGGTTCCTATTACTTTTACTTGTACCGAATGCCTGTGAAACCACGGATCCCGCCTCCCTTCCGCGTAGCCCTATCCTGAATGCGCCTGCACCTGTTTCCTCAGGTTCGTCCGGGACCGCCCTTCAGGTGCTGGCTCCTGCCAGTATCACATCCGCTTCGCACCCGCTCCAGATCGACGCCATGCGCGCCCGCGACTATCCCGGCAGCGACATCGTGGTCGAAGCTGTCCTGGACCCGGGCGTGAACTACAACCGCTACTATGTATCCTATCTTTCGGATGGGTTGAAAATTTACGCGCTGATGACGATCCCCAGCGGGCAAAAGCCAGCCACCGGCTGGCCCATCGTCATCTTCAACCATGGCTACATCCCCCCGGCTGTGTACCGGACCACGGAGCGGTACATTGCCTATGTGGACCAGATCGCGCGCAGCGGCTATATCGTCTTCAAGTCGGATTATCGCGGCCACGACCGGTCGGAGGGAGCCGCGGGAGGCGTGTACACCCAGCCCAATTACTCGATCGACGTGCTCAATGCGGTCGCGTCCGTGAAACGACATCCCGATGCAGACCCGGACCGGATCGGGATGTGGGGTCACTCCATGGGCGGGTACATTACCCTGCGCTCGATGGTGGTCACCGCGGATATCAAGGCCGGTGTCATCTGGGCCGGGGTCGTGGCGCCCTACCCGGACCTCTTCACGCGCTGGAACGCAGGAGCGAGACCTATCACTCCAAGTGTGGGATCATGGGTGTATTCGCTGCAACAGGCGTACGGCTCAGTGGAGAGCAACCCTGATTTTTGGAAATCCATCTCGGCGAACGGCTACGTGCGCGACCTGAACGGACCCATCCAGCTGCATCACGGCACCGCGGACTACGACGTCCCGTGGGAGTTCTCGGAAATGCTTAATCAGGAAATGCTGGGCGCCAACAAAGTCGTAGAGTTTTATACGTATGATGGGGATAATCACAACATCTCAAACAATTTCAACGTGGCGATGCAGCGCTCCATCGAGTTCTTCGACCGTTACCTGAAAACAGACTGACAACTTCTTTCAGAGACCAATCAGGTGCAGATAATCCATTTGCCATGAAAAGCGTCATTTCTTCGAAATGACTTTACAGAAAACACAGGTGCAACCTTTTCGAAAAAAAAGTATGACGTTTATCACTGGAAGCCCCCAGGCAACGAACTACAATGCTTATTAGATAATCATTCCAAGGAGAAAGGCTTATGAAAACTCTGCGCTTGTTCACTATTGTTCTTCTTGCTGCTCTGGTGCTCTCCACTTGGGCACCGGCTCCCGTTTATGCCAAATCCTTTGATGCAGGCTCGCCAGACGACACCAGCCTGGTTACCGAGCTTGCCAAAACGAAGCTGGCGAAACTACGCGTGACCAACAAGACCGGGGGGACATTGTATATCAGCTTCTCGGGGCCAAGAGGTTATAGTTTCTCAACCTCAAAACAAGGCAAAACCACCTTTGAGCCCGTCATCCAGCCTGGAAAGTATACTGTCACTGTCCATTCTTCCGGTTGCAGCGGCAACCTGTCGTACAAAAGAAATGTCAAAGGTGGCACCGTAAATCTGCCACCCTTTGTTTGCAAGACCAAGAAAAAGAAGTAATTTGCATCCTGCAAGAAAAGACAGCAAGACCTTCAAAGGGATCAGCCTTTGAAGGTCTTTTTTCATAAAGAAACGGGTTGGTTTGTCAAGAGAAGTTTTCTCAAGGAGAGAATGATGCATTAGCAAACTTACCGTGCCAGCGCTTGCATCCAATGGGATGTGGATATAATATCAAATCATCACTGAAGGAAAAGATTTTATGAATATTCAAAAGGCATACAATGAGTGGTCCGCCTCCTATGATCGCGACGAGAACCTGACGCGTGATCTCGATCAGCAGGTGCTGCGCGAGGCGCTGGCAAGCCTGCATGTCCAGTCCATTCTGGAGCTCGGCTGCGGGACAGGGAAGAACACCTCGTTCCTCGCCCAAATTGGGAGAAGTGTTCACGCGCTTGATTTTTCCGAGGGAATGATCGCGAAAGCCAGAGAAAAGGTCGGGGCGGAGAACGTCAAATTTTCAATCGCGGATCTCACCCGGAAGTGGCCCGGTGAAGATGAGTCCTATCAGTTGATCGTCTGCAACCTTGTCCTTGAACATATCGAGGATCTTGCCTTCATTTTCTCGGAAGCTTTCAGGGTCCTGCAGGAAAAGGGCCGATTCCTGATCCATGAACTTCACCCCTTCCGGCAATATGAAGGCAAGAAAGCCAGGTTTGAAAGAGACGGGGAAACGACGGAAATTCCCGCGTTTGTCCACCACATTTCGGATTTCACGAACGCCGCTTCCCAGCACGGATTAACACTGGTGAAACTCGATGAGCGCTGGCACGCCGCAGACCAAAACAAGCCGCCGCGTCTCGTCTCCTTTCTGTTCGAGAAATAGCCAGTCTCTGCTTCCAGGTGTTTATGAAGAACTTCAACCCCCGTTACAACGACATTCCCAAGACCGAGATCCATTGCCATCTCGAGGGCGCCATTCGTACCCAGACGATCATCGACATCGCCCGGGAGTACAACCTGCCATTGCCCTCCTATGAAGCCCATGAACTGGATAAGCATGTCAAAGTGCTGGACCAGATGCGTGACCTGGAGGCAGTGCTGGCAGCCTTTGCCATCTTCCAGAACAGCATCACATCACCGCAGGTCGTCGAGCGCATCGCCTGGGAACTGTTCGAGGATTCCGCCATACAGAACATCCGGCTCTTCGAAGTGCGCTTCTCGCCGGACTGGGCATTTCGCGGACACAACCTGGATTGGGACGAGGCGCTGGAGGGGATCCTGCGCGCCAGGGAGCACGCCGAATGCGAGTTCGACATGGTTATCGGCTTGATCGCCATCACCTCGCGCAGCCTGGGACCCGAATCCTGCGTCCGCACGGTGGACTGGGCCATCCGACACAGGGAACATATCCTCGGCATCGACCTGGCGGACAGCGAGAGGGACTTCCCGCTTCGTGACTTTGTCCCGCCGGTCATGAAGGCAAAAGATGCCGGGCTGAAAGTAACGATCCATACAGGGGAAGATACGCCTCCTTCCTTCGTGAAAGAGGCGGTTGAACTTGCCAGCCCTGACCGCATTGGTCACGGAATTCATGCCGTTGAGGATATGAAGGTGGTGGATTTGATCAGGGAGCGCGACATTACCCTGGAGGTGAACCCCTGGAGCAATTATCTGACGAACTCTGTGCGGAGCATTGAAGAGCACCCGCTCAAGAAATTATTTGACCTGGGTGTGAAGGTGACGATCAATTCGGATGACCCGGAAGTGCTCGAGACGAACGTCAACAATGAATACCGCATTGCCCACGAAATCCTTGGCATGAGCATGGACGACATCGTGACCTGTAACCGTTATGCCTATGAAGCTTCGTTTATTCCGGAGGCGGCAAAGAAAAGGATCTGGGAGAAATACTTCCCGAAGTAAAACGGTGAAACGTCCGGCAAGTGACTTGCCGGACGTTTGTTTATTCCGTCAACGCTTCGTGCACCTGCTCCAGGGTAACAAGCCAGACGTGGTTGCGCCGCAACCATCCTTCAGGAGTCAGATAGATCTTCCTTTCAATTCCCTTGCCAGGCAGGTCTCGCACGGAGCGCCAGACATTCACCAGCGGTAGATCATAGTCGTAAGCAACCTGCGCAATCGCCAGATTCAGCCGCCAATCCCCTTCCACGTTATCGGCTTTGGTGGCAAGGATGGGCAGGGCCCCTGTTTCCAGAACTCGATCTACAACCTGCCTCAAATATTTCTCGAATTTGAGATCCGCGTTGGGGATCCAGTTTGTGCCCATACCGATCAACACAACCGCGGGACGGTGTGTGCGCAGCTCACAATCCAGCGGCGTTTCATTCTTGAGACATTGATCGTACCCGGCAGACAACCCGAACATGGGATTCAGGACAGAACTGATACCTAATCCTTTTTCCGCTGTAACGCTCTCACTCAGCATACTGTCGGAAAACCATTCGACCGTGCCTTCATATCCTTCCGGGATCTTGTACTTGCCGTTTACATATCCGGCCAGGAAGGTGCCGGCCGTCATCTGGCAATCACCCACCTTGCTGAAGGCATGCGGATCGAGGTCAGGGTTCCCGCGCGCCTCGCGCAGGATTGCCTGTGCCCGCGGGGAAAATACAGGAATGGTGGGCCATTCACGCCAGTAGCGAGCGGTCAAACGTGTATCAGGCGTGAAGGTGGGTGAAGCTGTTGGCGTAAAAATGACAGTCGGTGTTAATGTCACGGTTGGCTTTTTTGTGGGAACGTCAGTAGCTGCCACTTGTTGAGCAACACTAGTTTGAGCAATCGATGTTTGAGAGGAAATCTCGGAAGATTGGCAACTCACAAGCAGGAGGATACAAGCCAGGTTAAAAGCTGAAAAAAAATTCATTTGGGCTCCATCGTCGAGTGCCTCAGCATTATAAATTCAGAGCACGCATGGTTATCGAGGCTGCAAGGCTTACTCAAACCCCAGCGGACAGTTACTCAGCAATATTGGAACTTAGCCATCATTCTGCAAGTGTTTTACGGACGTTGTCCAACACCACAAGCCAGGCATAATTGCGTTTCATCCATCCATCGCCGGTAAGATAGACCTGCCGGGGCGGTTGCTCAAGACCCTGATTGGGCAGCTTCTGCACGGACAGCCAGACGTTCACGAGGGGCAGGTCATAATCATAGGCAACCTCAGCAATCACCTCGTTAAGTTTCCAATTCCCTTCCACGTTATCGGCCTTGGTGGCAAGGATGGGCAGGGCTCCCGTTTCCAGAACTCGATCCACGATTTGCCGTAAATACTTCTCGAAGCTGGTCTCCGCATTGGGGATCCAGTTGGTGCCCATACCGACCAGGACGATAATTGGACGTCGTATGCGCAGTTCACAATCCAGTGGCGTTTCGTCCTTGAGACATTGATCGTACCCGGCGGACAGCCCGAATGCAGGGTCAAGAACAGTATTGATGCCGTAGCCATTCACAGCAGTGATGTCATCAAGGGTCATGCTTGCAGAAAACCATTTTACCGTGCCTTCGTATCCTTCCGGGACCTTGTACTTGCCGTTTACATATCCGGCCAGGAAGGTGCCGGCTGTCATCTGGCAGTCGCCGACCTTGCTGAAGGCATGCGGATCGAGAGCAGGGTTCTTGAGCGCCTCACGCAGAATTGCCTGTGCCCGCGGGGAAAATTCGGGAACGATAGGCCATTTCCGCCAAAGAGCAGCGTTCAGGCGCAGATTAGGCCCGGAGGTTGGCGGATTCGTTGGTGTAAAAGTGACAGTCGGTGTGAAGGTGAGGGTGGGCGTATACGTGAGTGTCGAGGTAAATATCAGGGTCGGAGTCAATGTATCTGTTGGCGCAATAGAAGGAATCGGGCTGGCAGTTGGAGCGACAGTTGCAACCAGGGAAACAGGCTCAGGTATGGTTTGCGTCGCTTCCAGAGAGGAATTACAGAGTTGGGTTCCGTTCAACCAGGGAAGGAGACAACCATATCCGGCAAGGTTATTCTGGCCCGCCAGCCCGCTGGAGGCGGCTGCCAGTCCGACACAAACGAACAGCATTAAAAATGCTACTCCTGCACCTACTGCCGGAATGCTGATCCTGTGCTTTTGAGCGCCCGTTGTGTTTCTCGAGGCGCTGCCAATTGGAGATGATACGCTGGGAAAGCGTTCAATTAACCGTTGCGCTTTTTTGTTCCCCGGGTTGATCCGCAATATCTCCTTCAGACAATAGAGACGTTCCTTGTTGTTTTCTGAAGCATTGTACAGGCATTCCCAGCCGCGTTCACTTTGGGGGTTGTTCTCTACAAAAGCGAGAAAGATCTTTCTCGCTTCGGCTTTGTTGCCGGACCGGAACGCGTCTATACCATGTTGAAGTGAATTATTCATAAAATCTCTCCATGAAATAGACGTTCCATGATCCAGCCGTGTTTCAACAAATATCTGGCTATTTTACACCTTCATTTTATGGATGAGTTGCTCGATCATGCATTGGGAAAAGTATAATCGAGGTATGCGTACAAAATTCCCGGTTACCGTTCATCTGTTGTTCTTTCGTGAGGATCAAGTGTTGTTGTTGCGCCGTTTCAACACGGGCTACGCCGACGGGCAGTACAGCGTCCCGGCGGGCCACCTGGATGGAGGCGAAACGGTCCTGGCAGCCGCCAGGCGTGAGGCGGAGGAAGAGACGGGGCTCCGGCTCGACATGGCGGAGATTGTCTTCTCCTCTGTCGTTCATCGTATTGAGGAAGAGGAACGTGTCGACTTCTTTGTGCTTGTCCGCCAGTGGCAGGGCGAACCTGTCAACACCGAGCCTGACAAATGTGACGAGCTGCGCTGGGTGAACGTCCATGAATTGCCTGACAACATTATCCCCTATGTGAAGAAAGCGATCCAAAATCACCAGGCTGGCATCGTCTTTCATGAGTTTGGCTGGCAGATAAACAGTCCCTGAGGTTTCAGGGATCACTTATTTGATCTTGCCTGCGGCGATGGTGGAAGTTTCCCTTGTTTTCATACATGGCGTCGTCCGCCAGGCTGATGATCTTTTCCAGTGAAAGCCCGGGGAGGCTGGTCGCCGCCCCCAGCGAAAGACTCAACAGGGGCGGGCGATAATACTTGTTGTTGACCGCGATCAGGGACTGCACGCGGTCCATGATGACGTTTGCCGTGTCCGCATCCGCGCCGGGCATGATGATGATGAATTCATCCCCGCCAATGCGTGCCACAATATAATTCTCGTCGACGCTTGCCTTCAGCACCTCCGCCGCACGGCGGATCAATTTATCTCCCATGTTATGACCAAACAAATCGTTCGCGATTTTCAATTCGTTCAGGTCAACGATAATAAAGCTGATCGGGATCTGACAGTTTGCCTCAAGCTTTTGCAGCGTTTCTTCGAAGAAGGCGCGATTATACAATCCGGTCATCACATCGTGCGTGCCGAGATAACGCAGGTATTCCTCGACCTTTTTGCGCTCGGTCACATCGTGCAGGGCAACCAGCACCCAGCCAAAGTCATTTTCAGACCCCGGCATCAATGTCCAGTGCAAATACACATTGACCGGCTCGCCGCTGAGCGAATAATTGATGCCGTCACGCTCATAATAGGTTTTGCCATCCCACATGTCGATGAGTTCACTGACAAAGTGCTCTCGCATATCATTGCGAAAGACTTTATTCAAATTGGCGAGGAACATCTCTTTATCATCGACTTCGAATAGCTGCAGAGTCCGCTGGTTGACGTCCAGCACGCGGATCATGCCCATAAAACGGTCAACCGCCTCCGGGTGGAAAGATAGATATATCCTCATATCGGTGACACCCTGAGCCCGCAGGTTGTCAAACTCTGTTTTGAGTACGCTGTAATCCTCCTCCCACAGGGAAATGGGGGCATATTCAAACAAAAGGCGATATCGTTTTTCAGCCTGTTTTAACGCCGTGATATCTTCGATGGAGACCAGCACACGCTCCCAATTGGATGTGCATTCCGGCAGGATGCGCCAGTGCAGGCGGATGTGAAGCGCCTCGCCGCTCAGTCGGTAGTTGACCCCCTCTCCGGACCAGCCCAACTCCCCGTTCCATAACGCCAGAAGCTCAGACCGGAAGTGGATTTGCATTTCCTCCCGAAAGACCCGGTCGAGGTTGGCAAGCAGTTCCTCCTGGGAAGTTGCGCCAAACATGCAAAGCGTTTCCCGGTTGACACGCTTCACCTTTATACGACGGATATTGTTTTCGATTTCTTCCGGGTGTTCATCCAGATACAGGTTCAGATCGATAACCCCATGTGCACGCAGATTGTCAAAAAATACCTTAATGCAGCTATAGTCTTCTTCCCAGAGCGAGATAGGCGCGTACTGGAACAGGCTTTGGAAATGTTCCCCCATCTTTGACTTGGGCATGCCGGCTCTCCTTTGTCAACTATGATCTTATTATACAGCCGCGTTCTTTGCGGCTTGCAAGCCAACCTGCATACAAAACTGAAAGCAAATACATATTATGTAAACCACAAAAGGAAGAGATTTGTTCCCGATCGGCAGTCTCCACCGAAACGTTTACCAATTTACGAAAAAAGCGGTAAGATTTCCACATGGGATACTTGCTGCTCGAAGGCGGTGCGGAGTTTGGCGGCCGCATGCGCGACCCGGACCGGAAAGCCATCGAACTGGCGGGCGGGTTCGAGGCGCCCATCCGTATCATTCCAACCGCCGCCGCGCCGGATAACAACCACCAGCGGGCAGGGAACAATGGCATCCGCTGGTTCCAGAGCCAGGGGGCAAAGGATGTCGCTTCCCTGCCTCTGATCGACAAAGTGAGCGCGAACGATGCCAGCCTCGCCAAATCTCTGAGCGAGGCAAAGCTCATCTACATGCTCGGAGGGTTTACGGGATATCTCGGAGAAACGCTCAAAGGCAGCGCCGCCTGGGATGCCGTGCTCCAGTCTTACCACGCCGGCGCGGTCGTCGCGGGGTCGAGCGCGGGGGCGATGGTAATGTGTCAGTTCTACTATGACCCGGGGCAGGGACAGGTCGTGGATGGGCTGAATCTTGTCAAAAATTCGATCGTCCTGCCCCATCACAACACCTTCGGGAAGAGCTGGGCGTCGCGCCTCCTTGAAATTTCGCGTGCCACGCTGATCGGGATCGATGAGCAAACGGGGATGATCGCGGATGAGGCACAGACATGGACCGTCTACGGGGCCGGGAATGTGACGCTGTACCGAAACCAGCAGATCGAAATCCACCCTTCAGGAAAAAGTTTTTCCGTTTAGAATAAAGGTGACAGTCACTTCGTAAGTGACTGTCACCTACTGATTACTATCTATGTTTGATCTCTCCAGCGCACGTTTTGCCTTTTTAGACCTCGAATCGACCGGACTTTCCCCCTGGTTTGGTGACCGCATCTGCGAGATCGGCATTGTCCTCACCGAGGGCAAGCGCATCAAGCAGCAGGTTCAGATGCTCGTGAATCCCGAGCGTCTGCTTTCGCTAAGCGCAGCCAGCACCAGCGGACTCACGGACGAGCAGCTGGCGCGGTCGCCGCTGTTCGCAGAGGTCGCGGATGACATCGTGGAGTGGCTGAAAGGGACTGTAGTGGTCTGTCATAATGCCCATTTCGATGTGCAGTTCCTCGACAGTGAGTTCCGCCGGCTCGGACGGGAAATTCAGATCCCAAACTTGATCGACACATTAATGCTGGCACGCCAGTACTTCGAACTGCCCTCCTACAGCCTGCTCTCCGTGGCAGAGGCGTTCCACATCCCGATGACGGTTGCCCACCGCGCCCTCGACGATGCCCACACTGGCCGCGGCATCTTTTTTGCCATGATGGAATCGCTGAAAGAATTCGGCAAGCCGCTGGATGACTACATCGGCATTTACAACTCCCCCGTCTGGCCCAACGATGGGATCCAGCTCCCCACCGAACTGGGCGAAGCGATCTACAGCAATAAACCCATGTTCATCCGTTATGTGAATGGAGAAGGGATAGAGAGCGAGCGCTGGATCACACCCAAGCAGGTCATGGGCTTGTCTGATTACATTTATCTCAAGGCGCATTGTCATTTACGGAATGACGAGAGAAATTTCCGGTTGGATCGCATCCTCGCAGTTAAGGTGGAAGTGTAAAGTCATATGGCACGTGAATTCATTTACTCCCGCAATGCCGTCTACGAAACCTTGCGCGCCAGGCGCAGGGATGTGTTCAAGATCCAGGTCGCCGAGGGCGCCCAGGAAAAGGGCCGCCTGGCGGATATTCTGCAGACGGCAAAAGAGCGCCGGATCCCCGTCGAAAAAGTGCAGCGCGGGCGGCTCGATAAAGTCCATCAAAATAATCAGGGGATCGTGGCAGAGGTCAGTGGCTATTCGTACAGTGATGAGGTCGAGATCCTTGAACTTGCCAGTCAGAAACATGAACCGCCTTTTGTCCTGCTGCTGGATTCATTGAACGACCCGCAAAATTTCGGGACATTACTGAGAACCGCAGAAGTTGCAGGTGTGCATGGGGTGATCATCCCGCTGGCGCACACGGTGGAAGTCACGCCGGCAGTCGTCAACGCCTCGTCGGGCGCGAGCGAGCATCTGTTGATCGCGCGTTCCAACCTCGGGCAAGCCATCGAGGCGCTCAAAGAGGCAGAGGTCTGGATCGTCGGTCTGGACGAGGCTGGGACGGAGGTCGAACCGAACAGCCGTCACCTGCGCGGCGCCCTGGGGCTGGTCGTCGGCTCGGAGGGCGAAGGCATCCGCCCGCTGGTTCGCTCCAAGTGCGATATCGTTTTGAAGCTTCCGATGCGCGGAAGGATCGAGTCGCTGAATGCCGCAGTCGCTGGTTCGATCGCACTATATTTGGCGTATCTGGCCCGCGTCGGTGGTTGAGCGCAAGCAGTCGAAATCACCATTAAGTAAAAGTGTTTCTGTTACATGTTGGTTTCGACGGAACGTCTCAACCAACGGATTATAGGAGACGAAAGTGCCACAGGCAACCTATCATTTCCCGCGCGGATTTTTATGGGGGACGGCAACCGCCTCACACCAGGTGGAAGGCAACAACACAAACAATCAATGGTGGCAGTGGGAACAGGCCGGTCACACCCACGGGACGTCTGGTCTGGCTTCCGATTGGTGGGGCGGTCGCTGGAAAGAGGACTTCGATCGCGCCGCCGAAAGCGGGCAGAACGCCCATCGCCTCTCTGTAGAATGGAGCCGCATTCAGCCGACGCCTGACACCTGGGATGAGGACGCCCTGGAGCGTTACCGCACCATGCTGCGCGGACTGCGCGACCGCGGCCTGACCGCAATGATCACGCTGCACCATTTTACCGACCCGTCCTGGTTCTTCGAAATCGACAGCTGGGAGCGTGACGAAGCTGTTGAGTTGTTCGAAAAGTTTGTACGCAAGACAGTGGAAGCGCTGAAGGAATACTGCACGCTCTGGTGCACGATCAACGAACCCAATGTGTATGCATTAAGCGGACATGTGAGCGGCGATTTCCCTGCCAGACATCATGGAATGAAAGTTGCCATGCGAGTGATGGCAAACATGCTGCGCGGACATGCGGCGGCATATCGTGCCATTCATCAGATCCAACCGGAGGCGCGGGTGGGCTACGCCCATCATCACCGACCGATGATCGCCAAACGCTCCTGGTCCCCACTGGATGCGTTCATGCGCAGGCTTCGATACACGGGGGTCAACATGGCATTCCCCTCCGGGATCAGCACCGGCGTGATGAGAACACCTGTGGGCAATTTCCCGGTGCCCGAGGCGAAAGGCACGCAGGATTATCTGGGACTTAATTATTACTCCGTGGATACCGTCAGTTTCCACCTGGGCAAACGCAAAGAGCTTTTTACACATAGTGAGTATGGGGCGGATGCCGATACAAGCGAGGATCGTTTTATTGCCAACATTCCGACCGGCATCTTTGACACGATCAAGTGGGCGGTGCGAGCATATCCAAACCTTCCACTCATCATTACCGAGAATGGGGTCAACGATGCGGGTGACGAGTTGCGGCAGCGCTATCTGGCGCAGCACATCCATCAGGTCTGGCGGGCGGTCAACTTCAGCTGGCCCGTGAAGGGATACTTCCATTGGACGCTGGTGGATAACTTCGAGTGGGAACGCGGCTGGACCCAGCGTTTCGGTCTCTGGAGTCTCGATGTGGAAACCCAAAAACGCACCAAACGCCCGAGTGCGGATTTATACGCAGAGATCTGCAAAGAGAACGGGCTTTCCTCGGAGATGGTGCAGAAGTATTGTCCAGAGGTGTTTGACAAACTGTTTCCTGTTTAACGCGCAGGGGCGGATCGTCGAAGGTACTCGCAGAGTGCGATCCGCCCCTACAAAAACCAATGAATCTTCCATCTGAATTCATCAGCAACATAGAAGGCGGGTTTGGCGAGGCGGGCAGACAATTCCTCGCCAATCTTTCCTCATCGATCGAGGCAGCTTCGCAACGCTGGGGCTTGAGCGATGTCCAGCCTGTTCCTACTCTTTCCTATAATTTTGTGGCGTTTGCAAATCGCGATGACGAGCAGGTTGCGCTCAAAATGGGAGTGCCGGACCGCGAGCTGAAAAGCGAAATGGCAACCTTGCGCCTGTTCAACGGGGAAGGCGCCTGTCGTTTGATCGATTGCGATGAAGAAAAGTATTGGATGCTGCTGGAACGCTTGAAACCTGGTCTCATGCTCTTAACCCTGGAGGACGACGAGGAAGCGACTCACATTGCGGCGGAGGTCATGCAGAAGATCTGGAGACCCGCTCCCAAAGAAGACGTATTTATTCGCTTGTCAGACTGGTTCGACGGACTGAAGAGGCTGCGCGCGACGTTCAACGGCGGGACCGGTCCGTTCAACACCAAACTGGTCGAGCGGGTGGAGCGGTCGGTCAAGGATTTCTTTATCGAGAATCACAAGCCTGTGCTCATGCACGGGGACTTCCACCACTACAATATCCTGTCGTCGGAGCGCGGCTGGCTGGTGATCGACCCGAAGGGAGTCATCGGTCCCGCCGGCTATGAGGTGGGACCGTTCCTGCTGAACCCCTGGGGCGATTTATTAAAGCTGGAGGATCACCGGCGAATGACAGAGCGCAGGCTGGACATTCTGCATGAACACCTGGGCTTCGAGCGAGAACGCATTCGTGAATGGGGGCTGGCACACGCGATCCTTTCGTCGTGGTGGAGCTTCGAGAGCCATACGGAATGGCGCTATGCAGCAGCTTTTGCGGAAGTCATCGCTGAGTTGTCTTAGCACGTGTCAAAACAGGAGTGGTCCGGCAAACTTTTCGGATGACCAAATCACAACAAATAGGCTGCGATGATCCGCCGATGCGCCAGAACATGACGTTTCAGACACGTTCGGAGAATTTTGCATGTGGCGCTTGCGATCCAGGCATAGCACTACACGCAATGAGAGATCGTTTTGGGCGCAATCAGGCGCGCTATAGGATGAGTATAGGATGACTGTAGGATGACTGTAGGATGACTATAGGATGAGCGAAGGATGACTGGAGGATGGCTGACCCGGCATGGAACAGCCGGGGCAAGGTGCAGGCAGACAGCTTCTTAAAAAATACAGCCTCTCTTAGGAGAGGCTGTATATTCTAGCAACGATTGTTTTTTACCTGCCGATCAAGGTAAATACCGCGACGCCGAGTGCCAGGACACCTGCGATCGTCATTGGAACCGCTGGCAATAAGACTGCGAGTCCAAAGAAAAGGAAAAACAGGATGGTGCACCAGGCAGCAATTGAACTAGGCGTTCTCATTTTCATTCTCCTTTGAATAACCAATCCAGACTCCGCGAGCCTGCTATTTACTAAACACAGGCCGGACGGGTGGGTTACGCGATTTGTGACACCGCCGTAAACCGAGTAGAATGGGCGTCTATGGCGACGACCATTCCCGCCGAATTTTCCCTGTACCGCGCCCACATTTCAGACCAGACCAGCCCAGTGAGATGGGTTTGGTCGCATGCGCGCCGTCACTGGCTGATCATGATCATGATGGTGATCGGCGCGATCGGCAACGCGGGCCTCGCAGCAGTAGTGCCCGTGTTGACCGGAGATGCGTTCAACGCGATGCTCAAGCCTGTACCGGACACGAGCGTGTTGATCCCATTGGCGTTGATCATCAGCGTGACACAGATCATTCGCGGTGTGCTGCAACTGGGACGCAACTTCGGCGCGGAACTGCTCGCACAAAAAATGGAACGTTCCGTGCGCGACGAGCTTTACCTCTCCCTGCTCGGCAAGAGCATGACCTTCCATAACCTTCAGCCCGTGGGCGATACGATGGCACGCGCCACGAATGACGTTCGTGAGGTCAACTATATGTTCAGCCCCGGCATCAACCTGGTGGTGGGGTCGCTGATCTTTTTGTTAATGCCGATGTTTGTCGCGGGACGTTACCACCCCACGCTTGTCATTGTGCCGGTCATTTATATCATCGTTTATTTTCTCACCCTGGCGCGCTATCTGAAAACGCTGGCGCCGGTTACTGATGAAGTCCGCGCCACATTTGGGGAGATGAACACTCATCTTTCCGAATCCCTGGACGGCGTGGAAGTGGTCAAAGGCGCCTCCCAGGAAAACGCCGAGGTGGATCGTTTTGTCGTGAATGCCCAGCGCGTCCGCGATGCGTTCGTGAGACAGGGTGACCTGGAGGGTCGCTACGTCGCGATGCTCCTGCTTGGCTCTGCCTACGCTTTCGGTCTGTTCCACGCCCTGCTGCTTTTCCGCAGCGGCGCGCTTGACCTGGGCGCAGTGGTGGCTTATTTTGGGTTGCTGCGACTGCTGGAGTTCCCGACCTTTGTGTCCACCTTCGCTTATTCGCAGATCTCGCTGGGGATCTCCAGCGCCCGCCGCATTCTGGAATTGATCAGTCGTGAGACAAACCTCGACCAGAACGCGCAGGGCTATGCGGACGCGATGAAAGGGGAAGTGGAATTTCGGAATGTGAGTTTTTCCTATGCCCCGGTCGGAACGAACGGTCAGGGTCCTTCCCAGGATGATGTTTTGCAGGATGTCTGCTTCAGAGTAAAACCGGGTCAAACTGTTGCCATCGTGAGCCAAACGGGCGCAGGGAAGACGTCGCTGGTGAGGCTGATCAACCGCACCTATGACGTCACACAGGGCCAGGTCCTCGTGGACGGCGTGGATGTCCGCGATTGGAATCTGGCGGCGCTCCGTTCCCAAATTTCGATGATCGAGCAGGACGTCTTCCTGTTCTCGCGTTCGGTCAGTGACAACATCGCGTTTGGGAAACCAGACTCAACACAAGACGAGGTCGAAATGGCGGCGAAGTCCGCCCAGGCAGATGATTTCATCCAGACGTTTGATAAGGGCTACGCCACGGTCGTCGGCGAGAGAGGCGTCACACTCTCCGGCGGCCAACGTCAACGCATCGCGCTGGCGCGCGCCTTCCTGACCGATCCGCACATTTTGATCCTGGATGACTCGACCTCCGCGATCGATTCGGCAACCGAGGACAAGATCCAGCGTGCCATCTCGAATGCGGCGCGCGGCCGGACCACATTCATCATCACCCACCGTCTCTCTCAAATCCGCTGGGCAGACCTGATCATCGTGTTGCGAAAAGGAAAGATCGCGGCGATGGGCACACATAACCAACTTATGAAGACTTCTGAGGCGTATTCCAGAATTTTCAAAGAATAGCGATTAGCGCTTAGCGATTAGCTTTTGGCTCAATCGCTAAGCGCTGACAGCTAAGAGCTAACAGCTAATAAAACCATGGGATTTTTTGCCGGACTAAACGACGAAAAATACGACCGCCAGTACACAGACCGTCAACTGGTGCGTCGCATCTTCGAATACTTCAAACCACAGACCAGGCGGTTCGTGTGGGTGATTGCGCTTGTTGTCCTGTTAGCAGGCATCGGTGCGGCCTTACCTGTAATGGTTGCGCGCATGGTGGATCTGCTGAAGGGGCAGCCATCCCTGCAAGCCATCATGTTTGTCAGTTTGGCGGTCCTGGTTCTCGGCATCGGGATCTGGGGACTGAACTGGGCGCGGCGCAGTCTGGTTGTGCGCGCGGTGGGGGATGTGGTGCTCGAACTGCGGACACGTGCGTTCCGCGCGGCAGCCGAACACGACCTTTCGTTTTACGATCAATTTTCATCGGGACGGATTGTCTCGCGCATCACATCAGACACGAACGACTTTGGGCAGCTGGTGGTCATCGTGACGGATGTCGGCTCGCAGATCGTTCAGGCGATCATCCTGGGCGTGGTCCTGTTCCGGACCGACCTGAAATTATCGCTGCTGCTGATGGTTTTCCTGCCGGTGATCTTCGGGGTGGCGGCCGGCTTCCGCACGCTGGCACGGCGCGTCACCAAACGCGGCATGAAAGCGATGGCAGATGTGAACGCCGCGATCAAGGAAACGATCAGCGGGATCTCGATCGCCAAGAATTTCCGCCAGGAAGATAGTATTTTCAAGTCGTTCGATGAATCCAACCAGCAATCCTATCGCGTCAACGTGCAGCGCGGCTTTGTGCTCTCGCTGGTCTTTCCAACCCTGAATGCGCTGGGCGGTGTTTTCGTTGCCATCCTCATTTACGTGGGCGGCTTGAGCGCGGCACAGGGCATCGTCTCTGTAGGCGCCTGGTATCTCTTCATCCTGAGCCTCGACCAGTTCTTCTTCCCGGTGCTCAATCTCTCCGCATTCTGGGCACAGATCCAGTCGGGGCTTTCCGCGGCGGAACGTGCCTTCGCATTGATCGATGCCGATCCGAACGTCGTTCAAACGGAGAAACGGGACGTGCCGCGGCTACAAGGGAAGATCCATTTCGATAACATGCACTTCCGTTACGTGGATAACGAACCGGTCCTCAGCGGCTTCAACCTGCTCGTCCAGCCCGGAGAGACTCTTGCCCTGGTCGGCCACACCGGCGCAGGGAAGTCGTCCATTGCGAAGTTGATCGCGCGCTTCTACGAATTTCAACAGGGACGTTTGCTGATCGACAACCACGACATCCGCACGTTCGATCTGGCGCAGTACCGCCGTCAGCTGGGGATCGTTTCGCAGGTGCCGTTCCTGTTTTCAGGGACAGTGGCAGATAACATCCGTTATGCCGCGCCGGACACGACCGATGAGGAGATGCTGGGTATGGCGGGCAAGATCGGAGACGGCGAGTGGCTGGAAACGCTTCCAAACGGGATGCAGACCGAGGTCGGGGAAAGAGGCGGACGCCTCTCCATGGGGCAGCGTCAGCTCGTGGCATTGATGCGCGTCCTGATGCAGAAGCCGGCCATCTTCATCCTGGATGAAGCGACAGCCAGCGTCGATCCGTTCACCGAATGGCAGATCCAGCAGGCATTGAACCTGATCCTGAAAAACTCGACCAGCATTCTGATCGCGCATCGTCTCTCCACGGTCAAAGCCGCGGACCGCATCGTTGTGATGGAAAATGGCAGAATGATCGAGGAGGGGAATCATAATGGCTTGCTTGCCCAGGGCGGACACTATGCGATGTTGTACAACACATACTTCCGGCACCAGTCACTGGATTACAGGCCGCCAGGTGTGGAAGAGATTGTTACCAAATCTGAAATATCATAAGAGACTGTCTGAAAACTTGTTTTAACCACGGACACTTGCACCGAACGCAAGTGCGGTGTAAACACAGACCCCGGCATGATTTGCATAAGCAAATCACACCCGGGGCAGGTGTGAAAAGGATTTTTCAGGCATTTTCCGTTTGGTTTTCATCCAAAAGAGCAGTGTTTACACCTGCCCTGGCGGGCGGTGCCAGGGTCCGCTTTCATCTGCGGTGAATTGATCAGCGAAATACTTTTCAGACAATTTCTAAGGGAATTGTCAGGCTGAAAGCCTGACCTACTGAGCTTCCCAGCCTTCGATATGGAAAACCCGTGCCAGCCTGTCACTCAAGGATGGTGCAAACACATTTATATAATACAGAATCCCTG
>Ga0105104_10001008_pt1 | contig 21749 bp, 24 predicted proteins | sample PPLLaktember2015_3_FD_87034 | JGI IMG/M metagenome (GOLD analysis project Ga0105104, IMG submission 87034) | Freshwater sediment microbial communities from Prairie Pothole Lake near Jamestown, North Dakota, USA - PPLs Lake P7 Core (6) Depth... | ecosystem: Environmental > Aquatic > Freshwater >... | reverse complement strand
GAGGACGGTGCGCCGCGGTGCCGGCTCGTCGAGGAGCGCGAGCACGTATGCCACCACGCCCCGGGCCGGCCGGAGCATCGCGCCGAGGTCGATGCCCCCGTCGAGCGAGCGGGCGGTCGTCTTGCGCCAGCGCGCCTCGTGGCCCTTGGCCTGGAGCGAGGCGTCGAGGTCGAGCGTCTTCTCGGGCCCGGCGTCGGTGTCACAACCGGTCTTTCCCTCGTTGTCGAACCCCCCGAGCACGTACACGTCCTGCACGTAGCCGAGCGTGCGGATCCGGCGCTGGGCCGATTCGACCCGACCCTGCACGACGTCGAGGTCCGCGAGCACCTGTCGGGCGAGCGTGCGGGTGAAGGGGTCGGCCCGGGCGTCGCTCGCGATGCGCTCGAAGGTCCCGTCCACCGGGCGGGGATCGGCGAGGTCGTCGCGAAGCCCGCGGAGGCGGATCAGCGCGGCCGCTCCTCGCACCGAGCGGGCCTGGGCCAGCGCCTCCTGCGCCCGGGCCTGAGCCTCGGCGGGAAGAGGGTCGGCGGAGGAGAGGGAGGAGGAGGCGGCGAGGAGGGTCGAAAGGAGGAGGCTGGAAACCACGGTGTCCCGTCGTTCATAACCCGAAGCGACCGGGGTTCGCTTCCCCTACCGCCCGCGCCAGGGTGAGGACGTACACCCACCGGGCGCCCACCTCGCGCAGGGCCGCGCTGGCGGCGCGGGCCGTGGCCCCGGTGGTGAACACGTCGTCCACCAGCACCACGGGCCCCGCGGGCACGGAACCGCGGAAAGAGAAGGCCCGGTGCACGTTCTCCGTACGCTCGGCTTCGGTGAGTCCGACCTGCCTCCGGGTGGCACGGACCCGTCGGAGCAGGGTGGAGCGGAGCGGAAGATCGGTGGTCCGGGCGAGGGCCCCCGCGAGCAGGGCTGCCTGATCGTACCCTCGACGGATCAGCCGTCGGTGATGGAGCGGGATGGGGACGAGCACCGGCTCGCCTCCGAGGCTGCCGAGCCAGTGTCTCGACGCCTCGGCCAGTGCCCTCGCCAGCGGCAGCGCGAGCTCGCTGTGTCCCTCGTACTTGAAGCGGTGGATGGCACGGGCGAGGGGACCGGTGTGGACGAAGGCGGCCCGGGCCGCTCGAAAGGACGGGGGCGCCCGAAGGCAGCGGGGACACACCCCGGGCTGCTCGAGGGGCTCGGCGCAGCGGCGGCAACCGGGCAGGGGCACCGGCTCGGTCGCGAAGGTGCACGGCTCACAGAACGGGGCATCGACCTCGAGGAGCGCCGCGCAGGCCGCGCAGGCGGGAGGAAACAGCAGGGTCAGCAGCTCGCCCGCGAGGGACATCCGGACTCGCCGCAGCAAGCCCCGGACCGCCGCGCGTCACGCCATCGCATGAGGGGTGAGCGCAGGGCGTCCCGTGCTGGAGGAGGCTCGAGGGAGGCTCGTCCGTGGAAGGTCGTCGAAGGTCGTCGAAGGTGTTTGACACCTTCGGCGGACACCTTCGGCGAGCGAATCGCTAGAGACGAGGTGTCTGGCACCTCAAAAAACCTAACGTTGTCGGGTACTTGCGTGCCTCTCCGAGACGCCCGGAGCCGGTGCTCGTCCGGCGCATGCCGTGGCATCTCCCGGCGGGGGCTTCGCCCGGAGGGCCTCCGGGAAGCCGCGATGCACTGGCCGGAGGAGCCAGCTCCGGGACCCGTGAGTCCGCCGATCGGGATGCCGCTGGACACCCACAGGGGCCGCCCGCCTGGTGATGGTCTTCAGACGAGCAAGCTGTTCCGGTCCATCTCCTTGGGCTGCGGCAGCCCCATCACCGTGAGGAGCGTCGGGGCGACGTCGGCAAGGATGCCGCCGCTGCGCAACCTGGCCCCGGCGAGGTCGGGGTGGACCAGGTGGATCGGTACCGGGTAGGTGGTGTGCGCGGTGTGAGGCTGGCCGGTGACCGGGTCGCGCATCAGCTCGCAGTTGCCATGGTCGGCGGTGATGACCAGCACCACGTTGGCCCGTGCGCACGCGGCGGCGAGCTGGCCGAGGCAGCCGTCCACCACGCGCACCGCCTGGATGGCCGCGTCCAGGTCCCCCGTGTGCCCCACCATGTCCGGATTGGCGTAGTTCACGAGCAAGAAGTCGTACTTCCCCGAGTCGACCGCCTGCACCAGCCGGGCGGTGACCTCGGGCGCGGCCATCTCCGGCTTCTGGTCGTAGGTCTTCACCTCGCGGGGGCTGGGGATGAGCACCCGCTCCTCCCGGGGGAAGACCACCTCGCGGCCGCCGTTGAAGAAGAACGTGACGTGCGCGTACTTCTCGGTCTCCGCGGTGCGGAACTGGCTGAGCCCGTGCTCGGCCACCACCTCGGCGAAGATCTCCCGCGGCTGGTCGGGCGGAAAGGCCACCGGGAGGGCGAAGGTCGCGTCGTACTGGGTCATGCAGACGAACATCCCCAGACCCAGCCCACCCCGGTCGAACTCGTGGAAGGCCGGATCGGCGAAGGCCCGGGTCAGCTCGCGCGCCCGGTCCGCGCGGAAGTTGAAGAAGATCACCGCGTCACCATCCCGCACGGTGGCCACCGGCTCGTCCCCGTCGACGATCACCGTCGGGGGGACGAACTCGTCGCTCACCTTCTCGGCGTAGGAGGCGCGCACCGCCTCCAGCGCTCCCGGGGCGCGGCGCCCGACGCCGCGGACCATGGCGTCATAGGCCTGCTTGACCCGGTCCCAGCGCTTGTCACGGTCCATCGCGTAGAAGCGCCCCATCACCGTCGCGATGCGCCCGCTGTGCGTCTCGCGCAGGAACTGCTCGAGCTCCTCCAGGTACCCGAGCGCGCTCATCGGCGGAGTGTCCCGTCCATCGAGGAACGCGTGCACGTAGACCCGTGGCACCCCCCGGGCCTGCGCTGCCTTCAGCAGGCCGACCAGGTGTTCCTGCGAGGCATGCACCCCGCCCGGGCCGATGAGCCCCATCAGGTGCAGGGCCTTGTCGTCCTTGCGCGCGGTGTCCATCGCCGCGACGAGCACCGGGTTGTGAACCAGCTCGCCGCGTTCGACCGCGCGATTGATGCGCACCAGGTCCTGGTAGACGATCCGCCCGGCACCGATGTTGGTGTGACCCACCTCCGAGTTCCCCATCTGTCCTTCGGGGAGCCCCACCGCGAGCCCGGAGCTCGCGAGCTCGGTGCGCGGCATCTTCCCGGCGAAGCGATCGAGGTTCGGAGTTCCGGCCAGGAGGATGGCGTTGTCCTGACGCTCGGAGCGGACGCCCCAGCCATCGAGAATGGCCAGGAGGACGCGATGCTTGGGAGCCATGGGGCGCCTAAGGTAGCCAGCACCGGGAGGTCACGTCGACCACTCAAAGCACGCTGCGCCAGCCGCGGCGGCGAGGTCGGCGTCTCCCCCAGGCCACGGCCCGCCACCGGGTCACGTGGGATCGCAGTGGTAGAGCCATCCCCTGGTGCCCAGCCCGTCCCAGCGCTCCACCCAGGCACGCGTCCGCGCCTTCGACTGGCTCCGGGGTCTGGCGGTGCTGGTGATGGTCGAGACGCACGCGATGGTGCTGCTCCGCAAGGAGCTGCTCGGGACCCAGGTGGCCGGGGTACTCGACTACGTGAACGGGCTGGTGGCGCCGTCGTTCATCTTCGCCGCCGGCTTCTCGCTGGCGCTGGTTCAGGTCCGCGCGGCGTCCGCCGCCGGGCCGCGGGCTCCACGGGTGCTCCGCTCGCTGCGGCGGATCGGCGAGGTCCTCGCGGTCGGCACGCTACTCAACTGGGTCTGGTTCCCGATCTCCGTCGAGCCCGGATGGCTGCTGCGCATCGACATCCTCCAGTGCATCGGCCTCACGCTGCTCGCCGCGCTGCCCCTGAACGTCGCGCTCGGCGGGAGGCCGCGCGTCCTGGCCACGGCGTCGCTACTGGTGGGGCTGGCGCTGTTCCTGGTGGCACCGTTCGCCGATGGCGTGACCGGCCCGCTTCAAGACCTGTTCAACAAGGCCGGTCCGCGCCACTCGGTGTTCCCCTTGCTGCCCTGGGCCGGCTGGGCCTTCCTGGGAGGAGCGGCAGGTGCGACGGCCGCGCGAGGGACGGCGGCGGAGATCCGGCGGCTGGCGGTGGGCATCGCCATCGCCTCGGTCGCACTGTGGCTCCTCAAGCCGGTGTGGCTCGCTGCCTACCCTCCGCACGCGCTCTGGGTGACCGATCCGGCGAACACCGGGGCGCGGGGCATCTCGGTCATGGCGGTGCTGCTGTTTCTCCTGGCCATCGAGGCTCGCGCGCCGGCCGGAGCCCGGCGCTCACCCGCGGTCTGGCTGCTGGAGCTCTTCGGGACCTCGTCGCTCGCCGCCTACTTCTGGCACGAGATCCTCATCTACTACCAGGTGCGAGGCGTCTCGGTGATCCGCCTCGCCGGGGGCCGCTGCGGATGGGCGGGCTTCGCCGGATGGGTGGTGGTCCTCGTCGCCGGGACCGCGCTCCTCTCCTGGCTGACCGACAAGGTCTACCGCCGGGTCGACCGCCGCCTCGCGCCGCGACCGGTGCCAGCGGTGGGCCCGGTCAGCGCTTGAGTACGGCGCCGACGGCGTTCACCACGTCCTGCTCGCTGGGGAATCCGGTCAGCGCCTTCTTCGCCACCACCTTCCCATCCACGGCCACCTCGAAGATGCCGCCGCTCCCGGCAACCAGATCCGCCTCGACGCCCAGTGTCTTCTTGAGCTCGGCCGCCGCACGGGTGGCCCGGGGGAGATAACCTCAGCTGTTGCAGTAGGTGATGGTGACCATGTGGGCGGGATGGATAATCCCTTCCCGGCCGGGGCGCAGCGTCTACTTGTGGTACGGCTCGCCCCTCAGCAGGGAGAAGGCCCGGTAGAGCTGCTCCATCAGGACCAGGCGCGCCAGGCGGTGGGGGAGAGTCATTCGCGACAGCGCCACGACCTTCCACGCACGCTCGCGCACCGAGGAATCCAGCCCCTCGTCCCCTCCGATGCAGAAGACCAGCTCGCGCCCAGCGTCGCGAGCGGTCGCCACCAGCCGCGCGAGCTCCACCGAATCGAGCAGCGTCCCCCGCTCGTCGAGCGCCACCAGCCAGCTGTCCGGCCTCACCTTGCCCAGCAGGGCCTCTGCCTCGTGCCGGCGGGCATCGACGGGCGGGAGCGCTCCCTTCGCCGCAGGAAGCTCCACGAGCTCCAGCTCGGCGTGGCGCCGCACCCGCTCCGCGTAACCGTGAACCCCTGGCTCGAACCAGCCGGAACGATCGCGCCCCACCGAGAGGACGCGCAGCTTCAGGCCACCTTCTCCTTGGGCGCGTCCGCCCAGAGGCCATCCAGGTCGTAGAACTCGCGGACCTCCGTGAAGAAGACGTGCACCACCACCTCGCCGAAATCGAGCAGCACCCAGTGGCCGGTATCGAAGCCCTCGGTGCCGATGGTGCGGTGGCCTGCGCTCTTGAGGTTCTCGCGCACGTGCTCGGCGGTGGCGACCACTCCGCGCTCGGAGTCACCCGAGGCGATGACGAAGTAGTCCGCGTAGCTGCTCATCCCGCGCACGTCGAGCAGCACCACGTCCGTCGCCTTGCGGTCGACGAGCAGATGTGCCGCGCGGCGGGCGAGGGCCAGCGCCTCGGCGTTCTCGGGCCTGGGCTGGGTCGCGGGCTCGGCGGCTGGTCGGCGGGCGGGACGCTTCCGCGGGGCGGCGCGGCCGGCGGGGCGGGGGCGGTGGGTCTTTCTCTTGGCGGGGCTCAACGGCGGCGCACCATAAGACAGAGCGCTTCCGCCCTGCGAGTGGTACGAGAGCTGGGCGATGGACAGCGAACGCGAGGCGCAGTTCCGTAAGCTGGCGGCCGACCACCCGACCTCCCCGATGGTGCACTTCTCCCTGGGAAAGCTCCTGCTCGACGAGCGGCGGTACGCCGAGGCGGTGGAGAGCCTGAGGGCAGCCGTGAGGCTCCAGCCGGACTACGCCGCGGCGCTGGTGGCCCTCGGGGACGCGCTGATCGGCGGCGGCCGGAGGGACGAGGCGCGCCAGGTGCTCGAGGGCGCCCGGGCCACGGCGCTGGGGCAGAACCATCCCTCGCTCGCCGAGGAGATCGACGAGCGACTCGCCGACCTCTGAGCGCGGGACGCGCCCCAGGTCAGGGATCCGGCCGACACCTTCCAGACCTGCTCCTGCCCGGGACCCAGCAGCTCTGCGAGGAGCGGCTCGCCCGCGTCGACGTCGGCGAGGTACGCCTCGAGCCCGACCTTGTCGATGGTGGGGTGGTGCGCGGTGTGGTTCCCCAGAGGGTAACCGGCGGCGACCCATGCCTCGAGCGCAGCCCGGTCTCCCGGCTGCGCGCGCCCCGAGTTGACGAATCCGTAGACGCGGGGGACCTGATGGCGGCCCAGCACGGCCAGGAGCGCGCGATGGAGCGCGAGCCGGTCCTGGCCCGGTGCCTCGGGGCCGTGTCGAGGGAGATCGTCCACGGTGACGGCGACGCGCAGCTCTCCTTGAACCGGGGAGGGAGAGGGCGCCGAGGCGCACGCGCAGCCGAGGATCAGCACCGCGACGAGCCTGCTCATCGAGCGGGCACGGGGATCGCCCTGCGCACCAGCTCGCGGACGCGCTGCTCCACCGGCCACACCTCCGCAACCTTCCCCCGCACCACCAGCACACCGACCAGCCTGCGCTCGGTGTCCACCCATCCGGTGAATCCGAACACTCCCTGGGACACCACCTCCAGCGCCCGTCCGTCGGTGCCCACCCGATCCCGGTACACCCCGAAGCCCGCCCGGAGCGCCTCGCGTCCCGGCGCGAGCCCGAATGCCGACTGCTGCAGCGGCGCCCCGCCGCTCTGGTCCGCGACGACCGCCTCGCGGAGGCTCGACCCGATGAGGTCCGGCCTCGCCCCCGGGAGGAGCTGGCGCAGCGCGCGGGCATACTCGACCGCGTTGGCCTGCGCGCCTCCCGCGATGCGCGGGTTGTCGGTGCGCCCGAAGCCGGTGCTGCGCAATCCGAGGGGGTCCATCAGCCGGGTCTGCATCAGGAGGGCCCAGGGCTGGCCCGAGGCGAGCTCGGCCATGCGTCCGGCGACCTGGAACCCCGCACCTCCGTCGATGAACGCCTTCCCCGGCGGGACGCGGAGGGGGGTCCGGGCGATCTCCTGCGCGCAGGCGGCGAGAGTGGTGCTGCGCGACTCGAGACAGTCGGAGCGCGCCGGAAGTCCCGAGGTCTGCGCGAGGAGCATCCGCAAGGTGATCCCGGCCTTGTCCTTCGGCCAGCCGGGCAGCAGGGTGCCGGCCGGCGTGTCGAGCTGCAGCAGCCCGTCCTTGACCAGCGTGAGGATGACCAGGGTGCTGAGGAGCTTGGTGGCGGAGCCGATGGGCACCGCGTCGGCCGTCGTGTAGCCGCCGTACGCGCGCTCGAAGATCACCGCGTCGTCCTGCTCCACGCGGAGCACACCGCCGCCCCAGGTCGGGAGCGACTGCGCCAGAAGCGCGTCGACCTCGCCGAAGGCCGCGGGAGTGCCGGTGGAGGCAGAACCGAGACCGCTGCCCGCGTCCGGGGTGGATGCGCTCGCCGGGCCGGGAGACGACGTGGCTCCCGCTGGACGCTCCGGCCCCGTCGCGCATCCAAGCGCGAGGCAGACGAGGACTGTGGCGGGTCCCCTCACCGAGGCCGAGCTTACCGCACCCGGGGGTCGGGGAACGTCCGGAGCTGTTCGCGCTCGTCGAACGACAGGGCACGTGCGAACCGTGCGGCGAGCGCACCGGCGACCGCAGCCACCGCCACGAGCTGGTACATGATGACCAGCTGATAGCGCACCGCCTGGTCCGGCGCGGTCCCGCTGACGATCTGCCCGGTCATCATCCCTGGAAGGGCGACCAGCCCCACGGTGAGCAGCGCGTTGATGGTGGGCCGGAGGGCCGCGTTCATGGCGGCGCGGACGTGTCGTTCCACCGCCTGCTTGGGGGTGGCGCCGAGCGAGAGCAGCTGCTCCACCCCGGCCGCGTCCTCGTTGATCGAGGCGAACACCCGCTCGAAGACCAGGGCGACACCGTTCATGGCGTTGCTGAGGATCATCCCCGAGATGGGAATGACCAGCCGCGCCTCGTACCAGCGCGGGGGGCGGATGACGAAGGCGAACACCGGAACCAGCACGACCACCCCGGCGACCAGCACTGCCAGGGTGGCGTGCCGGAACAGCACCGCGGTTCCGGGTCCGTGGGCGATGCGCCGGGCTGCGGTCCATCCGCCCACCACCACCATCACCGCGGTGACGCCGAAGACGGTGGTCGGGTGCTCGTTCTGGAAGACGAAGGTCAGGAGCAGCCCCACCGCGAACAGCTGCACCGCGGCCCGGACCGTCCCGATCGCCAGATCCCGCTCCAGCCCGAGGCGGTTGTGCGAGGAGATGGCGATGGCCATCGCCATCAGCCCCAGGGACAGCAGGAGCTGCGGGAGGGAGACGGAGACGTAGCTCATGACGCGTCTCCGGACAGCGGTCGCCCCTCGACGAGGCGTCCCGAGGACAGCTGGAAATGTGGACCCTCGAGCTGCTCGAGCGCGCGTGCGTCGTGAGTCACCACGAGGATCGCCGCGCCCTCGGCAGCGAGCTCGCGCAGCAGGCGCACGATGAGATCGGCGCGCTCGGCGTCCAGGGCCGCCGTGGGCTCGTCCAGGAGCCACGCCTCGGGACGGAGCGCGAGCGACCGGGCGACGGCGACCCGCAGCTTCTCCCCACCGGAGAGTGACTGGGCATCCTGTCTCAGGAGCTCGGGCGGAAGGCCGGCGCGGACGACGAGCGCGCGCGCGGTTGCCTCCGGGAGCTCCTCGCCTGCGAGCCGCGGCCCGGTGCGCACGTTGTCCAGCACCGTTCCGGGGAACATCACCGGCGCCTGCGCGACCAGCGCGATCCGGCGGCGCGCCGCGTGCGGGATGACGGAATGCAGGTTTACGCCATCGAGCAGCAGCTGTCCCTCGTCCGGGTCGGAGAGCAGTCCCAGGATCCGGAGCAGGGTCGTCTTGCCGGTGCCGGAGGGACCGCCGAGCGTGGTGACGGTCTCACCCGCGAGCCGGAGATCGACTCCGTCGAGCAACACCCGGCCCCCGTAGGTCTTCCGCAGGCGACGGGCTTCGAGCAGGGCGGGCATGCGTCGACGGAGCGCTTGGTAAGACACCTGATGCGAGAACGCCAGCGCGAAGCGTGGCACCATCCCGGCCGACGCCATGGATCGACTGGACGCGCTTCTCGCCGCAGTGGTGCCCGCGGACGACAAGGAACGGGCGGACCTCGCTCTCATGCGCGCCCAGTGCGCGCTGCTCCCCGAGCCGCTGTCGCGCTCGCAGCGCGCCGCCCACTTCACCGGAAGCGCGGTGGTCACCGACGGACGGCGGGTCGCGCTGGTCCATCACCGGAAGCTCGGGCGGTGGCTGCAGCCGGGAGGACACGTCGAGGCGAACGACGGGGATGACCTCCTCGCCACCGCGCTGCGAGAGGCCGCCGAGGAGACGGGGTGCCCGGTCATCCCGCACCCGGCGGCGCCGAGGCCCCTGGACGTGGATGTTCATCCCATCCCCAGCCGTGGCACCGAGCCGGCGCACCTGCACCTGGACGTCCGTTTCCTGGTGCTGACCGACCGTCCCGAGTCGCTGCGCGAGGATCCGGAGGAGAGCAGCGAGGTTCGGTGGTTCGAGCTCGACGAGGCGATCCACCGGGCGGCGACGGCGGAGATGAAGCGGCTGCTGACAAAGGTTCGCAAGGTGCTCGGGGTCTGATCCGATCGCGGGTGGCGGAAGCTCTGCACCGGGGCTTGCCCGGCGATGTCGACGGATGAACGCAGGGGTGCCTGGAAACCACGCGACCCGAAACCCCTCCCTTCCGGCCGGCTCGACCGGTTGCGCTCCTCGATGAGAGCGGTAAGGTGTCCGTGCCGCCTTCGGCCCCGGAGGCGTGAGTCCCGGCCCGTCGAGCTCAAGTTCCCCCACGGACCGTCCCCCACCTCCCGGCCCAGCTGGCTTCCCGGTCCATCTCCACTCACCCGGACCGGGCAGGAGGTCACCATGTTCAAGCACATCCTCCTACCGACCGACGGTTCTCCACTGTCCGAGGCTGCGATCCAGAAGGGCATGCGATTTGCCAAGAGCATCGGCGCACAGGTCACCGGGCTCTACGTCATTCCCCCGTACCGGCTACTCGGGGGTGGGAAGGAGAGCCTCGCCGACACCAAGGGGCAGTACGACAGGGATTCGAAAGCGCGAGCACAGACCTTCCTCGGGCCGATCCTGGATCAAGGAGCTGGGCGTCAGCACCGACTCCGTTACCGAGACCAGCAATCATCCCTATGAGGCGATCATCCGAACCGCCGAGACGAGGGGTTGCGACCTGATCATGATGGCCTCCCATGGACGGCGTGGCTTCCAGGCTCTGGTGATCGGGAGCGAGACCAACAAGGTCCTGACGCACACGACGATCCCGGTGCTCGTGTTCCGCTGATTCATTCAGCAGCCGGCCGCCCTTGCGGCCCGCTCGCGGGTGTCGAACGCTCCGGTGCATGGGTCGAACCCGGACACTGCTCCGACCGATGGCCGTCCTCTTGGTCCTCCTCGCCTGGGCGCTGGCCAGCGGGCTCGCCGCCCGGGGGCTCAGGACGCGGAGCGGGGAGCTGCGCGCCGAGGCCCCGGCGGCCGAGGGGGCAGAGCCGGCTGCGCGGTAGCTGGACGCGTTCCCGCGAAATGGGAGGCGCGGTCGTCCGTTCCGAGAGAGAGCCCCCGCGAGCATCACTCAGCTCGCTGGTACACTCGACGCATGTCTCGCCACGACCGCCAGGACCGGGCAGAGGACACCGCCCAGCGGGAGGTGGATGACCCGCTGGTGCAGCTCGAGCGCAGGCTCCGCGACGGCCAGTCGGTCGACGTCCAGGACGTGCGCAGGGCCTGGCGAACGTCCCGGTACCCCCGGGCCATGGTGCAGGTGCTCGCGCAGCGCCGTCGCTCCGACCTCGCCGTCCGTGCCGCCTCCATCGTCGGGATCGACGTGGACCCCTCGAGCCCGACCTGGCGCGAGGACCTGGAGGCCCACCTCTTCGAGCGCTTCTTCGGGCTGACCTTCCGCGAGACCGACGCGCTCGCCGAAGAGATCCGGCGGGCCATCCCCGATCCGTCCGTCTAGTCCCGGGGGAAGAGCGCCTCGAGCGCCTCGCCGAGCGTCTCCACCGGGAGCAGCTTCACCCCCCGCGACTCCACCCGGCGCGCGCTCCCCTTCGGCAGTACCGCCCGGACGAAGCCCATCTTCCCCGCCTCGGCCAGCCTGGGCTCGACCTGCGCGACCGCCCGGACCTCGCCGGCGAGACCCACCTCGCCGAGCACCAGCACGTCCTGGGGCACCGCCAGGTTCCTCAGCGACGAGACCAGCGCCGCGCAGACCGCCAGGTCCACAGCCGGCTCGGACAGCGTCATCCCGCCCGCGACGTTCACGAAGGTGTCGCAGCCGGTGAGCTGGACGTCCTCCTTCTTCTCCAGCACCGCCGCGAGCAGCGCCACCCGGTTGCCGTCCACCCCGATCGCCGTGCGCCGCGCGGTGCCATAACCGGTGGGCGCCACCAGCGCCTGCACCTCGACCAGCAGCGGCCGCGTTCCGGAGAGGGTGGCGGTGACCGCCGAGCCGGGCTTCCCGGCCGGGCGCTCGGCGAGGAACAGCGCCGAGGGATCCGAGACCTCCTCCAGTCCCGAGCCCTTCATCTCGAAGACGCCGATCTCGTTCGTCGACCCGAACCGGTTCTTGTGCGCCCGGAGAATCCGGAACGGGTGGCCGCGCTCCCCCTCGAAGTAGAGGACGGTGTCCACCATGTGCTCGAGGACGCGCGGACCGGCGATGCTGCCGTCCTTCGTCACGTGCCCCACCAGGAAGGTCGGCACCCCGGAGCGCTTGGCGTGGGCCATCAGCCGCCCCGCGACCTCCCGGACCTGGCTGAGGGTTCCCGGCGCGCTGCCCAGCTCGGCGAGGAACATGGTCTGGATCGAGTCGATCACCAGCGCCGCCGGGCGGAGGGACTCGGCGGCGGCGAGGACCTTCTCCGCGTCGGTCTCGGCGAAGAGGTGCACCGCCGGGGAGCGGACTCCGAGCCGGTCGGCGCGCATCTTCGTCTGCCGGAGCGACTCCTCGCCCGAGACGTAGAGCACCGGGCCCGCCGCCGCGAGCCGCTCGACCGCGGAGAGGAGCAGCGTCGACTTCCCGATGCCCGGGTCTCCCCCGAGAAGCACCAGCGAGCCCGGGACCACCCCGCCGCCGAGCACCCGGTCCAGTTCGCCGATGCCGGTGTGCCGCCGCTCCTCGGCCTCGCCCTCCACGTCGACCAGCTTCACCGGGCGGCTCGCGCCTCCCGAGGCGCCCCACGCCGGTCGGCGGTCCTCGACGGGCGCCGCCTCCTCCACCAGCGTGTTCCACCCGCTGCAGTCCGGGCAGCGGCCGAGCCACTTGGCGGACTGGAATCCGCAGGACTGGCAGGTGAAGTGCGTGCGCGGCCTGGCCATGAGCGTCCCCCCAGAATGCCCGGTGCTGCTGACAGCGGAGGGTGTGGCGGAGCAAGACGCGGGCCGGCGCGACCGCTCGAACGAGGGAGACGCCTCGGGCGTGCAGACTTCGCGACAGTCAGAACCCGGAGCCCTCCGGTAAGATGCACCCCGTCTGTGGCACGGGGGGAACGCGATGCCGGGAGCGTGGGTCGCTGGTGTGGTCCTCGGAGTGCTGGTCGGATGTTCGTCCGCCCCGGACCGGTGCCTGGCAGTGAAGCCGGGCACGCGGATCAGCTCGCTACCGTTGGTGCGAGGTCCGAGCAAGCGCACGTCCGCGTGCAGCGCCCCCTCCAGCAATGCGGAAGGCGAGGCGCTCTTCTGCTGCTCGAGCCCGGTCGACGCGGGCTGCGGCGTGAACTGCTCCACGCTCCCGCCGGCGGACATCTACGAGATCGGCGGCGATTACGCCGGAGGGCGGTGCGACGACAACGTGGGAACCTGGCTGTGCGGCGCCTGGGTTCGCGACGGCGGCGTGGTGGCGACCTTCGTCTCGTGCAGCGACTGACCTCGGCCGCTCGCACACCAGGCCTCCGAGCAGCGGCCAGACCCAGGATCGGGCCGGTTCCTCCCGGCAGACCCGGTTCCTACGTTCGGCGCCAGGAGGACGGGGATGGCAGGCGCGCTCGGGACGGTGACCACGCTGGCCAAGGAGACGGTGACCCGCTGGACCGAGGACAAGTGCACGACGCTTTCCGCGGCGCTCGCCTACTACTCGCTCTTCTCACTCGCTCCCCTCGTGCTGATCGCGGTCGCGGTCGCGGGACTGGTCTTCGGGCAGCAGGCAGCGGAGGGGCAGCTCTACACGCAGCTGGCGGGGCTGATCGGGGACGCCGGGGCCAAGGCGCTGCAGGACATCGTGGCCAGCATGAACCAGGAGAAGGGCGGGGGAGTCGTCGCCACCGTCGTCGGCATCGCGACGCTGCTCTTCGGCGCGACCGGTGCCTTCGCCCAGCTGCAGGACTCGATGAACACCATCTGGAAGGCCAGGCCGCCCACCACCAACGACATCATCGAGTTCCTGCGGGTCCGGCTGCTCTCCTTCAGCATGGTGCTGGGCATCGGCTTCCTGCTGCTGGTCTCGCTGATCCTCTCCGCGGTCCTCGCCGCGGTGAGCGATTACCTCGGGATGTTCATTCCCGGCGGCGCGGCGGTTGGACAGGCGCTGAACGCGACGGTGAGCCTCGTGGTGATCACCGTGCTCTTCGCGATGATCTACAAGCTGCTCCCCGACACCTCGGTGGCCTGGCGGGACGTGTGGCTCGGGGCGCTCGTCACGTCCTTCCTCTTCACCATCGGCAAGTTGGCGATCGGCTTCTATCTGGCGAAGGCGAGCGTGGCGTCGAGCTACGGAGCCGCGGGATCGGCCGTCATCCTGCTGCTCTGGGTCTACTACTCGTCGCTCATCCTGTACCTGGGAGCCGAGTTCACGCACGTGTACTCGATGCGGTTCGGGAGCCGGCGCTCGGCGACCCACACGCCCGTGCCCGACCGGCGCGATGGTCGGAACCTCGAGCGGCTCATCCCGCCGGGCGGCGCTGCTGCAAAGCCCTGAGGCGTTCCGAGGCTGCGGCGGCTTGACCCACCCGCCGCCGGGCTGCAAGACCGTCGCGTCGTGCGCCGGACCCTGCTTGCCGTCTCCGCGATGCTCCTCCTCGCCGCCTGCAAGCGGGGACCGCAGTACTGCATCTTCGACGGGACGTTCATCGGCGCCGCCCCCCAACCCTTCGTGGCGATGAACCCGGACGGCACGGTCGACGACAAGCCCAGCAAGTACAGCTGGCGCGAGTTCGTGTGGCCGACCGACCCGGCCTGGACCCACGTCCGTGCCGACCGCGGCGCCTGGCTCTTCCAGGGGACCACGGGCGGCATGCCGTGGACGTTCCGGGGCACCTTCTCTCCCGATGCGAGGGGTGGCTTCGTGCGCCTGGAGTCGACCGGCACGCCGCCTCCCGTCCAGGTCGTGGGGAACGACGGCAAGCCGACGCTCCTGCTCTACCGCCTGCGCCCGTGCTGGGAGTTCGAGGGCAGCCAGACCGGCGTCCGGACCTGCACCCGGTGGGGTGCCGAGGTGAACGCCCGGACGAAGCTCACCTGCGAGTGACGTCGCCGCGCGCGGACGCCGAGTCCGAGGACCGGGACGTCCGAAGGTGTTTGACACCTTCTCGGGGTCGGCTCCTTCGCGGTTCGGCGATCTTCCCTCGAGAACACGTCACGAGGTGTCTGGCACCACGTTGGCGTGAATGCGTCCTGGGAGGGCTCCGGACGCACGACGACCGTCTCGGCTCCTGGACGTTCAGGGCCGGGCGGTCGCCGCCTCCAGGGGGTGCGTGATGGGAGGACTCGTCGCCAGGTCGCCGACGGCTTCGGCCAGGGCGCGCATCCCGAGCTCGAGGGAGCGGATCGGCATGCGCTCGTCCGAGGCGTGCCCCGGGTAGACCCCGTCCTCGCGAAACCACATCCCGAAGGGAACGGCGTTGGTCATCCGCTGCGCGTAGGTCCCGCCCGCGCTCACCACCGGCTTGCCGGGTCGACCGGTGCCGCGCGTATACGCGGCGAGCAGCCGCTGCACCAGCGGTGCATCCGTGGGCACGACGAAGGGCTCGTAGCCGAACCGCCCTCCGGTGGTGAACCGAGCGCCCCTCCGGGCTGCGAACGCCTGGGCGTGCGCGTTCACCCGGGCGCGGAGCGCGTCACCCCACAGCGAAGGAGGCGACCGGAGATTCACCCGCAGCCCGAACCAGCCGTTTCCCTCGCGGCTCAGCACCCCGAAGTTGGTGTCCACGGGGCCCCACAGCGGGTCGGGCGGAGGAAGCCCGAGCCCGCGCCCGGCGGTGTCCCGGCCCGCGGCGTGGACGTACTCGAGGAGATCCGAGGCCGCACAGGGCGGCAGCCGCCCGTGCATCGCCACCGCGAGCGCGACCAGCGCGTTGCGCCCGCGGCTCAGCCCCACCCCTGCATGCGCCGCGCGCCCACGAACGACCACGGTGCGCTCGCCGCCCGTACCGCGGACCTCCAAGGTGGTGCCCGCCGGCAGCTTCGCCCCTCGGACCGGACGCAGCCAGCGTTCCCAGTCCGGCGTTCCGCTCCGCCAGCGCAGGGTGAGCGTCGCCACGTCGGGCACGATGCTCACCGCCTGGCCCGCGGAGAGATCCACCACCTCCACGGGACCGGTCGCGGGCGTCGTCCGCTCCTGCGCGAGGATGACCCACTCCGCCCAGGCCTTCTCCCCGACCACCACCGGGAAGTCGCTGTCGAGCACCAGGCTCAGGTCGGGCAGCGCGTGCTGCTTCTTGTACGTCTCCATGTCCTCCGCGCCGTGCTCCTCGTCCGTGCCCACCAGCAGCCGCACGGTGTGGGTGCGCGCCACCCCGGAGGTCCGCAGCGCCGCCATGACCAGCAGCGCCTCCACCAGTGGGCCCTTGTCGTCCGCCGCGCCGCGGCCCCACACCGCGCCGTCCTTGTAGGTGGCGGCGAAGGGCGGGACCGTCCATTCGGAAGCGGTCACCGGCTGCAGGTCTCCGTGGACCACGAGCCCGAGGACGGGGGCGCCCTCCGGCCCGGGGAGATCGATCTCGGTGATCGTCTCCCGGTCGCGCACCACGAAGCCCAGCTCGGGGCCGATGCGGGCGAGCCACCGGCGCTGCGCGGCGAGCGCCTCCTGGTCCGTCCACACGGTGGGGAAGGCCAGCACCTCGGTGAGGAGCGGCTCCAGACGCGGCCGCCAGCGGGACTGCACCTCGCTCCACACCGTCTCTCCCGGGGTGGCGACCAGCGCGAGGGCGAAGAGCTGAGCGATCATCACGGGGCCTCCGGAACGGCGTAGGCGACGCGGACCCGCGTCCGCGAGGTGACCAGCACGCAGCCCACCACGAACACCGCGGCGAGCGCGGTGGCTGCGTCGATGCGCTCGCCGAGCAGCAGCACGCTCCAGACCAGGGAGCACACCGGCTGCGCAAGCTGGATCTGGCTGACCCGGGCGATGCCCGCCTCCGACATCCCCCGGTAAAAGGCGAAGAAGCCGAGGAACATGCTCAGCACCGAGACGTAGGCGAACGCCAGCCAGGCGACCGGACCCGCGGAGAGGCCCACCCGGCCGATCACCCACGTCGTGGGCAGCGCGAGGAAAGGCGCGGAGAGCACCAGCGCCCAGCAGATCACCTGGGCGGCCGGCATCTCCCGGGCCAGCAGGCCGCCCTCGCAGTAGCCGATGGCGCCGAGCACCACCGCGCCGAGCGCCAGGAGGTCCGCCTGCCCGAGCCCGTGCGCCCCCCGGGTGGAGGCGAACACCACGATGCCGAGGAGCCCCGCCCCGCTGGCCAGCCAGAACGCCGGCGACGGTCGTTCCCCGGCGCGCAGCACGGCCAGCACCGAGGTCGCCATCGGCAAGAGGCCCACGATGACCGCCCCGTGGGCGGCGGGCATGGTCCGGAGCGCGAGGGTGATGAGCCAGGGAAAGCCCACCACCACCCCGCCGGCGACCAGCGCGATCCGGCTCCACTGGTCGCGGCGGGGCCAGGGAGCCCGGTGGGCGCGGAGCACCAGGGCCGCGAGCGCCGCCGCGACCAGAGCCCGGCCGAGCGCGATGAACGTCGCATCCAGCTCGCGCACCGCGAACCGGGTGGCGACCACCGTGCCGCTGAACAGCAGCATGCCCAGCCAGCCGAAGAAGAGGCCTCGACGCGTTCCCACCGGAGAGGCTGCCTCCTTAACGCCCACCTCGCGCGCCGCGGCAGCACAGCGGGGGGTTCGCCCACCGGAACACATCGTCAACCAGACGCCTGTTGGAGGTTGACAATGGCCCTCGGCCCGTCGAGCGTGACCTCCCCGCGCCGCACCCCCGAGGAGGTCGAGCCCCCGTGTCGAGCGTCCCGAGTGTCCAGGCCAGCCCCGAGGTGGTGGTCCGTCACGACTGGACCCTCCCCGAGGTGAGGGCCATCCACGACCTCCCGCTGCTCGAGCTGGTGTACCGCGCGCAGACGGTGCACCGGGCCACCTTCGGCGAGCCCGAGGTGCAGCTCTGCAGCCTGCTGTCGATCAAGACCGGCGGCTGCCCGGAGGATTGCGCCTACTGCCCGCAATCGGCGCGCTACCGGACCGGCGTCAAGGCCGAGCGGCTGATGGAGACCGGCGAGGTGCTCCAGGCCGCCGGCAAGGCCCGGGCGGCCGGCGCGACGCGCTTCTGCATGGGCGCGGCCTGGCGCGAGGTGAAGGACGGCCCCCAGTTCGACCGGGTCCTGTCGATGGTCCGCGGCGTGCGCGCCCTGGGGATGGAGGCCTGCGTGACCCTGGGGATGCTCACCCAGGACCAGGCCCGCCGCCTCAAGGAGGCCGGGCTCTCCGCCTACAACCACAACCTGGACACCAGCCCCGAGTTCTACGGGGAGATCATCTCCACCCGCGACTACGACGACCGGCTGCGCACGCTGGCCGCCGTCCGGGCAGCGGGAATCTCGGTCTGCTCGGGCGGAATCCTGGGGATGGGCGAGTCGGTGGACGACCGCTGCGAGCTGCTCCGCACGCTCGCCAACCAGGAGGTCCATCCCGAGTCGGTGCCGATCAACGCCCTGGTCGCCGTCCCCGGCACCCCGCTGGAGCACCGGGAGCCCGTCTCCCCGGTGGAGATGGTGCGTGCCATCGCCACCGCGCGCATCCTCATGCCGGCGGCGATGGTCCGGCTCTCCGCGGGCCGGATGCAGATGAGCCAGGAGGCCCAGCTGCTCTGCATGATGGCCGGAGCCAACTCGCTCTTCTTCGGCGAGAAGCTGCTCACCACCGGCAACCCCGAGTACGCCGCCGACATGGCGCTGCTCGAGGGCGCGGGCCTCCGGCCGCTCGAGCCGAAGCTCGAGACGTCCAGCGGGTCGTGAGCTCGATCGCCGACGCCTGGGCGCGCGAGGAGCTGGCCGACCTCGGCCGGCGCGGGCTCCTCCGGACCCTCGAGCCGCTCGCCTCGCCACAGGGGCCGGTGGTCCGCATCGGCGGCCAGTCACTGGTCAACTTCTCCTCCAACGACTACCTCGGGCTCGCCGCCGACCCCCGGGTGGCGCGGGCCTTCGTCGCCGGGCTCGAGCGCTGGGGCGTGGGGGCGGGCGCCTCGCGGCTGGTGGTGGGCGACACCGAGGCACACCGGAGGCTGGAGACCCGTCTCGCCGCGTTCGACGGGACCGAGGCCGCCCTGATCTTCAACGGCGGCTACCCGGCGAACCTGGGGCTGGTCCAGGCGCTGGTCGGCCGCGGGGATCTGGTGGTCTCCGACGCGCTGAACCACGCGAGCCTGGTGGACGGGTGCCGGCTGAGCCGCGCCGAGGTGGCCGTCGTGCCCCACGCCGACGTGGAGGCCGTGGCGCGGGCGCTCGCGCGGGACGGCTTCCGGCGCAGGCTGGTGGTCACCGACGCGGTGTTCTCCATGGACGGCGATCCGGCGCCGCTCGGGCCTCTGTCCGAGGTGTGTGCCCGGGCCGGCGCCGCGCTCCTCGTGGACGAGGCGCACGCAACCGGCGTGCTGGGCGCGCGCGGCTCGGGGTTGTGCGAGGCCACCGGCGTCCGGCCGGACGTGCGGATGGGTACCCTGGGCAAGGCGCTCGGAGGCTTCGGAGCCTATGCGGCGACCACCCGCGCGGTGGCCGATCTGCTGGTGAACCGCGCGCGCTCGGTCGTCTTCTCCACCACGCTCCCACCCGCGCTCTGCGAGGCGCTGGTGGTGGCCATCGATGTCCTGGAAACCGACCCCGAGCTCCGCCCCCGCCTGTGGCGGAACATCCGGCGCTTCGTGGACGGGCTGTGCCGGCTGGGGTTCGCCGCCGAGCAGCGCAGCGCCATCGTGCCGGTCATCCTCGGCACGCCGGAGCGGGCGGTGCGGGCCTCGGCCTTCCTGCGCGAGCGCGGGCTCCTGGTGAAGCCCATCCGTCCCCCCACCGTTCCCGAGGGGACGAGCCGGCTGCGGTTCGCCCTCTCCGCCGCACACACGGAGGCGCACGTCGATCGCGCGCTCCAGGCACTCGAGGAGGCACGCGCGCATGGACTCGTCCCGTCATGAGCGGCTGCTGGCCCTGGACCGGGCCCACGTCTGGCACCCGTTCACCCAGATGGCGGTCTGGCCGTCCGACGATCCGCTGATCATCGAGCGGGCCGAGGGGAACGAGCTCGTCGACGACCTCGGCCGGCGCTACCTCGACGGGGTCAGCTCGCTGTGGTGCAACGTGCACGGGCACCGGAAGGGGGAGATCGACGAGGCGGTCCGGGCCCAGCTGGATCGGGTGGCGCACTCGACGCTGCTCGGGCTGGCGTCGGTACCGTCCATCGAGCTGGCCGAGGCGCTGGTGCGCATCGCCCCCGAGGGGCTGACCCGCGTCTTCTATTCCGACTCGGGAAGCACCGCGGTCGAGGTCGCGCTGAAGATGGCCTACCAGTACTGGCAGCAGCGCGGGCGGCCGGAGAGGACGCGCTTCGCCGCGCTCGCCGAGTCCTACCACGGCGACACCGTCGGCTCGGTCTCGGTGGGCGGGATGGAGCTCTTCCACGGGATCTTCCGTGGCCTGCTCTTCGGCGTGGAGCGCCTCCCCAGCCCGAGCCCCTACCACTGGACCGGAGGTGGCGACCCGCTCGCGGGCGCGCTGCGGGCAGCGGAGCGGCTCCTGGAGGAGAAGGCCACCACGCTGGCGGCGGTGGTCCTCGAGCCTCTCGTGCAGGGCGCGGCAGGGATGTGGATACACCCGCCCGGCTATCTCCGAGCGATGGCCGATCTCTGCCGGAAGCACGACGTGCTGCTCATCTGCGACGAGGTGGCCACGGGCTTCGGCCGCACCGGAACGATGTTCGCGGTGGAGCAGGAGGGCGTGCGTCCCGACATCCTCTGCCTGGCCAAGGGGCTCTCCGGCGGCTACCTGCCGCTCGCGGCGACGCTCACCACCGACCGGGTGTACGAGGCGTTCCTCGGCGAGTTCGCCTCGGCCCGCACCTTCTTCCACGGCCATACCTTCACCGGGAACCCGCTGGCCTGTGCCGCGGCGCTGGCCTCGCTCCGGCTGTTCGAGACCGAGCGGGTGCTGGAGCGCGTCCGGCGGACGGCCGAGGTGCTCCGGCCGAAGTTCGCGGCGATCGCCGAGCTGCAGCACGTGGGAGACGTCCGCCAGCGCGGGCTGATGGTCGGCATCGAGCTGGTCCGTGACCGGCGGACGAGGGAGCCGTACGGCTACGCCGACCGCATCGGGCACCGGGTCTGTCTGGCGCTGCGCCGGCGGGGTATCCTCCTGCGGCCGCTCGGGCCGGTGGTGGTGATGATGCCTCCGCTGTCGCTCACCGAGTTGGAGGCGGCGCGGCTGGGCGACGCGGTCCGGGAGGCGATCGTCGAGGTCACCGAGGCGTGAGGCGGCGGCACACGGGAACTCTCTCCTGCGCCGAGGCGAGGACGGCACGCCGTGCCTCGCCCGAGGAGCGCTCCTCGTCCCCTCGACGGTGTCAAACACCTTCGCCGGTGCGCTCGCCGGGCCGCGCCGGGTGCCGCGCCCTTTCGCCGGAGGACCGATGAGCGCCTTGCGTCCTCGACGCGTACCGGCAGCCCGTGCGGCACGAGTGCTCCGGGTCTTCGTCACCGCGACCGACACCGGCGTGGGGAAGACGCAGGTCGCCTCCGCGCTCCTCTCCCTGATGGCCGACGCCGGGCTCTCTCCCGCGCCCTTCAAGCCCTACGAGAGCGGCTGCACCCGCCTGTCACGCCCCGCGGACGCGCTCGCCCTGCGGGCCGCCGCGCGCAGCACCGACCCGCTCGACCAGGTGTGCGTCCACCGCTTCCGCGCGCCGCTCGCCCCCGGGGTCGCCGCCGCCCGCAAGGGACGGAGCCCGGACTTCCGGCCGGTCCTGGCCGCGTTCCGGCGCTTCGGAGACCGGCCCCTCGTCGCCGAGGGCGCGGGCGGGCTCCTCGTTCCCCTCGACCCGCGTCGGGACGTCGTCGACCTCATCGAGGCGCTCGGACTTCCCGTGCTGCTGGTGGCGCGCGCCGGGCTGGGCACCCTCAACCACACCGGCCTGTCGCTTCGCCTTCTCGAGGCGCGGCGCATCCCGGTACGCGCGGTGGTGCTCTCCCGGAGCTCGCCCGTGCCCGATCCCTCCGTCGAGGACAACGCGGCATGGCTGGCCCGGCGACACGGCGTTCCGGTGCTCGGGCCGGTGCCCTACCTCGAGGATCCGGCTCGGCGTCACCGAGCGTTCCGGGCCGTGCTCCGTTCCCTGGTCGGG
>Ga0105104_10001007_pt1 | contig 21751 bp, 18 predicted proteins | sample PPLLaktember2015_3_FD_87034 | JGI IMG/M metagenome (GOLD analysis project Ga0105104, IMG submission 87034) | Freshwater sediment microbial communities from Prairie Pothole Lake near Jamestown, North Dakota, USA - PPLs Lake P7 Core (6) Depth... | ecosystem: Environmental > Aquatic > Freshwater >... | reverse complement strand
GAGTATCTGGTTTTAGGACCCCGGTTGTCCATTCCATTGCATAAACCGGTATACCATCCTTTCGATATAAACCACCGGTGACTTTCATGAGAACTGTTGCACTATCGGCAGGATTTACCAGTTGACGTACATCTCCTGCATTCAAAGACATATAGGATGAATTTTCTACCGGCAATGGTTCTGTGGAATTATTCTTGCAGCTGCAAAAGGATAGAACGGTAATGATGAGAAGAAGGATTTCAACTCTTACTTTGATAATATAATCTCCCCTCTGATTCGTACGCATGGCATAGCTCCTTATTGTTTGTTCAACAATTGATTTTACCTGATCGGAATGAGATCAGTAGTAACAAGGGTATGCCCGGTTTTTAATCTCCGAAGGTGATTGTTCAATGTACATAATTTATTCTTCATGCAACAATTTCCTTGGTCCCAAGCTCATTTACCCGCCATCTTTTGGGCGGGGCTTGGGAGCAGGTTATGTGGAAGCTCTGCTTCCATAAAAACAAAATATTCATCACTCGAAGCTGAGATTTGATTTTATAGTTTAATTTATTTGGTAACAAATAACTCCCGTTTGAAGATTATTTCTGCGGACAAATATCCAGACCTTTTTATATTTGACGCCAATATTCATATAATAAAACAATGAGCTTAGCCCGACATTCGTTTTGTCCCGACATTCGTTTTGCCCCTACATTCATTTTGCCCCGACATTCATTTTGCCCCGACATTCATTTTGCCCCGACATTCATGTCGGGGACGTGATTCGCAACATTTATGGGTTTTAACCCTCATCTTTCAAGGAATTCTCCCTAAATAATTCTGTGCATTCCTCGCTAAACGATTTGATTCGATGAGGTTCCTCCTGATTGGAAATATAGCGTTTCACCTGCTCAACTCCGTACTCATTGACAGATACGGCATAATAATCGTTTTGCCATTCAAAATAATCTGGAAGTAATTTCTCACTATTCAACCAATGAGACGATTCACCCTTTAAGAGTTGAACCACTTTTGATATTGTCTGATCGGCTTTCAAAAGAATGAGAGCATGGATATGATCCTGGCACCCATTTAATGAGGTCAATATGATTTCTTTTTGTTTTGCATTCGATTTTATATGACTCAAAAGTTTCTCGCGAATATCGGAGACCAGCAGCATCTGACGGTTCTTCGTCGACCATACTATACACCCATACACGAATAAATGACATATGAATATGAGGGCTAAAGCCCCGGCTCCTTTTTATTGTTTATTGCCCCGAGTTGAAACTCGGGGCAAACTACAATTTTATTTTTCCTTGCTCCCAAGCTCTTTTACTCGCCACCTGACTGAGTGCTCGCCTTCCGCCCCGCAAAACGGGATTCGGCGGACAGGCCGAACGCACTTCCGCCTACGCACTTCGTGCTTCAGCGGACAAGCCGGCAGGCAGGACTTTTAGGCGGGAGTGCCGGCTAGGCAGCACTTTTAATATTATTTCTTCTTTGAGATTTTATAGAATGCATTAATTTCTGCTTTAAGCTTTGGAGGAATCGGACGGCAAGAACAGTGTTTTGCATGAGCAATGTGCCATTTGATACGCTGTTCAGTCGTTGCTTTTGGAGGCATTGGATGCTTAACGTGCCAGGCTGCATTCATAAGATTCTATCCATCGATCGATTTATAAATAATATTTTAAGTAAAAGGAGAGTGCCTGATTAGGGCGCATAATAAATTTATAGAAAATCTCATTCTTTGTTTAATAAAGACCGTTCGCATTGAAATGTTTTGAATACTTCTTATCGGTTACCAGTATGTGATTCTGCAGCCATTCCTTGAGAAAATTCAATATCTCCAATGTAAAAACGAAACCAGATTTATCCATCCGCCCTTTTAATTCAAGCGCTTTGAGCACGAATAGATCGTGCTCCATTTTATGTGATTGATAACCCGCATATTTGAATTTCTTCATATACGTTTCTTCTGTTGTAAAATGAGTATTGGTATAATTTACCATCCCATTAATTATTTCTCTGTGCACCTCAGTCCCCTTCTTTGAAAGAAAAGCATCATGCAAAGTATTAATCATGCCAATCAACACTTTATGCTGGTCATCGATTTCCTTTATATGAACACTGAGATTATCGGACCATTGTAAATAAGCCATCTTCATTCTCCTTTTTATTTTATTCTTTGCTCCCAAGCTCTTTTACCCGCCATCTTTTGGGCGGGGCTAGGGAGCACTTATGTGAAGCTCTGGCTCCATAAAAATGGAATAATCATCACTCGAAGCTGAGCTTCGAAACATTCACGTTCCCAAACGGAGTTTGAGAACGACCGGAAATCCCGCGTTGTTTGCGGGGAGCCGCTGGCTAGGTGCCACCTAGAGATGCTAGAAGTGCCAGAAGTTCTGGGTTAGTTTCCTGATCGCAGATCATACATTTCTTTAATATAGTTGAAACAGACCCATTGCCACAATTCAAGCAAAATAGTAAGGAATCCGCTTGGTTCCTTTGGATCCAAGTCGAGACAACCTCTCTTAAAGTTGGAGAAAAGTTTAGATGCCCAGTACCTCCACGTAACCGCTGCTATCTGATGGTAATGTAGTTCTGATTAGAGTCATTGTCAATAAGTTGTTGAGCAGATGAGCAGATGAGTAGTGGAGCCAATGAGCCGTTGAGCAGTTGAGATGATGAGATATTGTTATTATACACTCAAACGCTTGCCCACCAATCTTTATGGCGGGGAGTTTGGGAACATTGGAAAACAAGAGCTTTGTCATTCCTACACGTTTCTAGTGGGAATCTTACTCTAGCTTTAATAAGATACCCCACAGAAACATTGGGGAATGACAAGGGGAAAAATGACAGGTGGTAGTGAGGCGAACTATGTCTAGCATGATGCTGGAAAAGCCGTGTTGGTTGGTCATTGCAAGTGAAGCGTTGCAATCTCAGATTAGAATACGAGTTTAAAACGAGATTGCTTCTCCCGACTCCGTCGGGATCGCAATGACGTCCTAAATAGTTTTTCAACATAGTGATAGTCGGGGAGATTAGACTCTGCAGTATTACAAGATAATCTTTAGAGGTGTCTTTTCAGAAATGTACCGGTGCTGGAACGCGGATTTCGTGCGATTTCTTCAGGTGTGCCGGTCGCCACAATTTCTCCGCCCCGTTTACCTGCCTCCGGGCCCAGATCGATGACAAAGTCGGCGCATTTCACGACATCCATATTATGCTCGATCACAATAATGGAATGTCCCGCTTCGACGAGGGCATGAAAACAGTTCAGCAATTTTGCGATATCATCGAAATGCAGTCCCGTGGTCGGCTCGTCGAAAATAAAAAGCGCCTTGCCTTCCTGGTCGGTGGTCGCAAGATGATGAGCAAGTTTTATGCGCTGCGCTTCACCGCCCGACAGAGTCGTTGCCGGCTGCCCCAGCCGCAAATAGCCGAGCCCGACATCGTCCAGCACCTTCAGACGTTTTGCAATGCGCCTGCTCTCCGGCGAAAAAGAGAAAAACTCCATGGCCTCCGTTACCGTCATATTCAATATATCATCCACATTTTTACCGCGGTAGCGGATTTCCAGCACTTCCTGTTTAAACCGTTTTCCCTTGCACGATTCGCACGGGAGAAATATATCCGCCAGAAACTGCATCTCGATTCGCTGCAAACCATCCCCTTCGCATACCTCGCACCTGCCGCCCGGCACATTAAAGGAAAAGTGCCCCGGTCCATACCCATGCGTCTTTGCGGCCGGAGTACGGGAAAGCAGGTCGCGGATGAGATCGAATATTTTAATATACGTGATCGGATTCGAGCGCGGGCTTCTGCCGATGGGCGACTGATCGACTAATTCGACACGGTTGATATAATCAATTCCGTCGATCGACTTGCATTTCCCTGCCGTGCCGTCGTAGCCGCCTTTTCGCTTCATGATTCCGGCATACAACACCTCGTGCACGAGCGTGCTTTTCCCCGAACCGCTCACTCCGGTAATACAGGTAAACATGTTCAAAGGAATTCGAACATCAATATTCTTGAGGTTGTTTTCCGAAGCGCGATGAATAAAGAGCGATTGTTCATTATCCGCTCTTCTGGTGCGGGGCGTGGGAATGCTCAGGGTTCCGTTCAGGTATTTCGCGGTCAGAGATGCCGGGTGCTGAAGCAGCTCCTCCATGGTTCCCTGAAAGACGAGCTCACCGCCATGCTCGCCGGCCCGCGGCCCGATATCGACAATCATATCGGCTTCCTTCATCATCTCCTCGTCGTGTTCCACGACCAGCACGGTGTTGCCAATATCGCGCAGAGATTTCAGAAGGGCAATCAGCCGCCCGTTGGCGTGTGGATGGAGTCCGATGGGCGGCGCATCGAGCACATAGAGCGACTCCATGCGAGAAGAGCCGAGCGATGTTGCAAGATTAATTCGTTGGGATTCGCCTCCGGAGAGCGTCATGGACAGGCGGTCGAGTGTAATATAGCCGAGTCCTATGCCATCCAGAAACCGGAGACGTTTACGGATTTCTTCGAGTATGCGTTTGGCGATCACTTCCTCGTGAGGCAGGAGCACAATATCCCGGAAAAACTCGCTCGCTTCTTCAATGGTCATCTGCACCACATCGCGGATGTTTTTCCCGCCGACACGGACATTGAGCACTTCTTTACGCAGCCGCGAACCGCCGCATTCGTCGCAGGTGGTATACCCGCGGTACCGGCTGAGCAGTACACGGTAATGCATTTTATAAGATTTCCGTTCGAGGTATTTAAAATATTTATGAATACCGTCGAACCCTTTCCAGCCGTTCATCACGACCGACAGCTGATCTTTCGTCAGCTCTTGAAACGGAATATCCACCGGGACATGCGCTTCCTTTGCAATGCGGAGCAGATCGGCAAGATGCTCCTTCCACCGTGGAGTGGTCCAGGGGAGGATGGCCCCCTGACGAATGGACTTTCCGGGGTCGGGCACGACCAGGTCCATATCAATGCCGATGATTCTGCCAAAGCCCTGGCATGCCGGACACGCCCCCACCGGATTATTAAATGAAAAAAGCCTTGGCTCGGGATCTTCATATTGCATACCGTCTTCCAGACATTCGAAGTGCGTGGAAAAACGAAGCAGCTGTTTCTTCTCCAGGAGATAGACGTGCGCGTACCCGGAACCTTCTTCGAATGCCGTTTGAATGGAGTCCGCCAGCCGCGTCAGGTTTTCTTTTTCGTTTTGTCGTACGATCAGACGGTCCACGAGCACATGAATTTTCTTTTTTGATTTCGATTTGAATTCCTGTTCGTTGAGATCGATCAGTTCATCATCGACGACCAGCCGGAAGAAACCGCGCTGCTTCAGGACATCCAGTTCATCCTTCATGCTCCGTCCGGCATGTTCATGCATCGGGAACATGAGATACACTTTTGATCCTTCCGGCTCCTGTTGGATCCGGTCCACGACCGTGGTCACGGTTTCCCTGGTCACGAGTTTTCCGCAGACCCTGCAGTACGTCCGGCCGATGCGTCCGAAGAGCAGCCGGAGGTAATCATAAATTTCCGTTGTGGTGGCGACCGTCGAACGGGGGTTGCGCGAAGTCGTTTTCTGTTCGATGGCAATCGCCGGACTCATTCCCTGAATCTGATCGACATCAGGTTTTTCCATACGTTCGAGGAACTGGCGGGCGTACGACGAGAGGCTTTCCACGTACCGGCGCTGGCCTTCGGCATAAATCGTATCGAACGCAAGGCTCGATTTCCCGGATCCGCTGACGCCGGTGAACACGATGAGTTTGTTGCGCGGAAGCGTGAGGTTCAGATTCTTGAGATTATGGACCCTTGCTCCCCGGATAATGATGTCGGACGGTTTTCGGGAAACGTGCGGAACGGTTTCGTTCGTCCTGGTTGCTCTTTTTGCCATACGTACACTTAAGATACTGAAAAAAGAGGAGAGGGGAAAATGACGGCGGGTGTTGGTAGTGTCTTAGTTTCGTGCGGTCAGTCCCGATTTTCGGGAATAACCGATCCTATGAGATGTCAGGAAGTAATTCCTGACATCGCTCGTCAGTCACGTTAAAATGAGGAACTACCCGAGCGTTTAACCTTGTATTTAAGAAAGAAACTTGTTAGGTTATCAACAAAACCGAACGGAGATATCATGTATGGGAAAAATAATTCTGGTTGTTGACGACGACGAATCGGTGCGTAAATCCATCTCTGCTGCTCTGCGAATGAAAGGCGGGTATGAAGTCTTCGAGGCCGAGGACGGATTTGGAGGCCTCGAGCTGGCGAAGCAGCATCGTCCTGATTTGATCATCAGCGATGTCGTCATGAAAAATTTAAACGGCTTTCTCATGCTCGAAGTGCTGAAGGAATATCCGGGAACCTCCAACATCCCCATTATTATGATGACCCAGGAAGCCCAGACAGACCGGGAATGGAAGATGGGTGCTGCAATCGATTATATCTCAAAGGGTTTCACACTCGATTTCCTTCTCGAAAAAGTCCATTCAATCCTCAACGTAAAACCGGAATCAAAAACCTCAACCTGACCGCCGCCAAGTTCGCCGCCAATATTTACCCATCACATCTTTGAAGCGGAGCCTCTCCGTTAATAAGGAGCAATAAAATTCACTCCTCGCGGCAGTGAATCATACACCATCATTCAAAAGAAATAATCCGCCCCCGCTCAACTAATACTGGTTCGATCATCGCACGAAACCCGGTAACCGAAGTATTCAATCCGCTTGATTTGACATTCTCAAAACCATTTTATAACTTTCCAGCGACTTCCCTACCAATCAGTTGCCAGACAAGTCAAATCTAATCCCGGGGGATACTATGATCTCTATCATAAAACATACCATTATACTTCTTTCACTTCCAATTTTTCTTTACGCGCAGTATTCATATCTGCAAGTCCAGCATCCGCAGGAAACCTGGAGATCGGGACAGGGGACCATTGAACAGGCAGTATTTTCAATCCATCCCAAAGGGATGTGCACAGAAAACGAACTGACTCTTACATTCTCCGCGCGCGGTTTAAATTTCACAAACAGCGATAGTATCGAAGTTCAATTAAATTTTGCGCTTCCTGACGGCGCTGTTATTACCGATCTCTGGCTGTGGATTGACAGTACGACGATATCCAAAGCATTAATCCTCGACCGCTGGACCGCTTCAACGATATACGAAAGTATTGTCAAACGCCGCCGCGATCCCGCCATCCTTTATCAAACGTCGTCGAATTATTATCAGCTTCGTGTTTATCCGATGGCAGGAGCGAGCACGCGAAAAGTAAAAATATCATATCTGACCACCAGTGACTGGACAATAAAATCGACCGTCTCTCCATTACCGACTCATATCATTCGCGCTTCAAAGAATCCTGTGCCTCTATTTACCGTACAATTTTGGCCTGATGGTCTCTGGAATAATCCCTGGATACTCGAACTGCCGGAGTTTGCTGGAAAAGCTCAAAGAGACACAGCGGGAAAAGAATACATTGAATTCGCCCTCTCATCCGCTGCAGTTCAATCATCGCTCAGCATTGCCAATCAAATCGTACTTCAAAACGGTGTTTTTGTTCAACGGTATGCACAAGGGAACGGCGGCATTTACCAGATCGCACTGATCCCCTCCAAAGCGTTCCACCTGCAATCGGGGCGGAAAGTTGCTTTGCTTTTCGATTTTGACCCGACAAAAAGTACGACGACTTCTTCAGAGGTGCTCTCGGCCATAAAATCCGTACTGCGCGAAAATTTCACATCGGATGATTCTCTGAACCTGATATTCTCTCAATTAAATATCCGCCGGGTTTCAGAGCATTGGTTTCCCGGGGATTCCGCCGGTATTCAGAGTGCATTTGATCTTGCGGGCAGCCGGCCGCTTTCGAGTTACAGCAACCTTCCGCCGCTGTTGGCAAACGGAATAGACTTCATTCAACATCATGGAAACGAGGGAGTCATCTGGCTTGTCTCCAATACAGATCAATTAGGAGATTACCAGGTGGCCAATCCGCTTCTCTCGGACCTGACAAAATTGATGAGCGATCCCATTCCCATCCACGTGACAGATTTTAATAACACAAATACGCGGTACTTTTATATCAATGGTCAAAGTTATTACGGGAACCAATACTTCTATGAAAATCTGGCGCGACTGACGAAAGGGAGCAATACCCGCATATCCTCAACACTGTATGCGGCGGCGACCAAGACACTTCAATGGCTTCATGGAAGCATAACAACATTCGACCTCTACACCACGTTGAGCGGCGGATTCTGCTATGCCCGTCTGACTCCCGGTCTCGCCTCATTACAATCTGTCAGTTTAGATCAACCCATTATCCAGATCGGGAAATTCAGCGGCAGTTTCCCGATAATTATTGAAGCGGCAGGGAATTACCGTGATACGTTATTTTCCCGCAGATTGACTATTTCTGCGAGCGATGCGTATGAAGTCGATTCGGTCGCCATGCAGATATGGGCGGGACAATATTTAAAAACGCTGGCATTACAGGGCACATCAAATGATATCATCACACAAATTATCGACGTGAGTTTAAAGAATCGGGTTCTTTCGAATTACACCGCATTTCTCGCTCTTGAACCAAATGACTCCCTGAGAATGTGCACCACATGCGTCAGTGGAAGTCCTGGAAATACGCCTGGCGCCGGAACCACGGGAATAAAAACGGAGACCCGGAAAGACAGCACCTCTGAATCTCTTGTACGGGTTTATCCCAATCCGTTCAATTCTCAAACAACATTACAGGTACGGCTGCCCAAAGGGGTTACGAATCAGGAAGTGACATTGAGGATTTATAATACCCTCGGGCAATTGATCTATTCATTTGATGTCAGCAGACTGGACGATCGACATAATGAACAGCTGACATGGCGCGGGATTTCCAACAATAATACTATCGTAGCGTCAGGAATTTATTTCGCAATCCTCAGCACTCCCAAAGGCAGGTATACCTCAAAACTTCTCATGCTGAAATAAGTTCGAACCTTGAGAAACAAAACGTCCCGGTAGGATTTCCTATCGGGACGCTGTCATAATCAATTTTCGGAAGATTCCAATGTAAAATCTCCGGAGCCTTCCGAAGGTTATAAATAGTTTTATTCTTCTTCTTCCTTCTTATTCTTCGCGGAGGCTTCAATGACTTTTTCGGCCTGCTCGCGAGGCATCTCATCGTAATGTGAGAATTTTGTTTTATACACACCACGGCCCTGTGTCATGGAACGCAGGATGGTGGAATACTTGTGAATTTCGGACATCGGGACGGTTGCTTTAATAATCTGGAAATGACCTTCGCCTTCCATGCCCTGAATTTTTCCACGCCTTCCGAATAGATCGCCCATAACGTCGCCCATATATTCTTCCGGCACCGTCACTTCGATAATATTGATCGGTTCGAGGAGCACCGGTTTCGCTTCCATGATCCCTTTTCGAAATGCCATGGCGCCCGCGATCTTGAACGAATGTTCGTCGGAATCCACGGCATGGTATGAACCGTCGAAAATCGTGACCTTCACGTCCACGACCTCATAACCGGCAAGCACCCCGCGCAGCATGGTTTCGATAACGCCTTTTTCCACCGCCGGAACAAACCGCCCCGGCACCACGCCGCCGACCAGCGCATCTTCAAATTCAAACCCTGCGCCGCGCGGCCTGGGTTCGACTTTGATGTGGACGTGGCCGTACTGCCCGCGGCCGCCGGTCTGCTTTTTGTGCTTATATTCCACATCTGCCGCCACCGAACGAATCGCTTCTTTATACGGAATCTTCGGTTCGGTGAGATCGACCTCAACACCGTACTTGAGCTTCAACCGTTTTGTCACGATCAGGAGATGCAGTTCACCCTGCCCGGCAATAATCGTCTGGCTCAATTTACCGTCAACCGATACGACAAACGTCGGATCTTCCTCGTGCAATGAATGCAGCCCGTTCGCCATGCGGTCTTCATCCCCTTTGACTTTGGAATGAATCGCCATGCGGATCACCGGATCGGGGAACGCAATCGGCGTATAGAGAACAGGAAATACGCGGCTGCTCAGTGTGTTATTGGTATGCGTATCCTTCAATTTCACCACCGCACCGATATCGCCCGCCGTCAATTTTGCAATCTCCTGACGCTCTTTACCGTTCATGACAAACAGCTGTCCGAGCCGTTCGCCTTTTCCGTTCGATTGGTTCAACAGGTCCTGACCGGGGGCAATCGTGCCCGAGTAGACGCGGAAGTACGACAGTTCGCCGACGTGTTCTTCCGATACGGTCTTAAAGACAAAGAGCGACGGTTCCTTCGAGGGATTCGGCTCAACTTCCACTTCTTTATTCTCTGTCGTGTTTGTTGCCTTCACCGAACCCCGGTATTTTGGCGAAGGTCCATAGGTCTCGATAAAGCTCATGACCGGCCCGATGCCGATGCCGAATGTTGCGGCGGTACAATACATGGGGAATATTTTCCGGTTTAGCAGCGCAATACGGAAGCCATTTTCGAGATCAGCATCCTTCAATGTTCCTTCCTCGAAGAACTTGTTCATCAGCGTTTCATCCGTCTCTGCGATTTTCTCAATCAGTTCCTCATGGAGCTGTTCTGCTTTCTGCTGCAAGTCGCCCGGAATATCCAGTTCTATGAATTTCCCGTTCCCTTCCCGGTTGAATTTCAGGAGCTTCATTTTCAGCACATCGACCACGGAATCGAATGAGAGTCCCTGATTCAACGGAAACTGCACCAGGACCACGTCATTCCCGAATCGTTCTTTTGCGGTGGCCACTGCCCGATCGAAATCGGCGTTCTCGGCATCCACTTTGTTCACGACCAGCATGGCCGGCAGGTTCTGTGTTTTTGTATAGTTCCAGACTATTTCAGTGCCGACTTCCACTCCTTCGACTGCTTTCACGAGCACCACCGCGAGATCGACAACCCGCAGCGAGCTGATCACTTCACCGGTAAAATCAGAATACCCCGGCGTATCGATAATGTTAATCTTTGTCCCCTGCCAATCGGTATGGAGGACGGCAGCATTGATGGAAATTTTGCGTTCAATTTCATCCGCATGATAATCGGAAATGGTCGAACCGTCTTCCACGCGTCCCATGCGTGCGGCGGCTCCTGAAACATACATAAACGACTCGGTCAACGTCGTTTTTCCCGATCCTCCGTGACCGATAAATGCAATGTTTCGAATTTTTTCTATGGAATATTCTTTACCTGTTGTTTTTGACACGATGGTTTCTCCTATGCATTAAATTGCAACGTCAGCGGTCCGCTGCGTAGGCAGGTCCGGCTTGTGCCGAAAGATCAGCTGTCCACTGACAGCCGGGCAAAGCCGGGCGGGCATCCGTCGTCGGCATAAATTTATATTTTCAGGAACAAATCAGAAGATATCCTGCGAGCTGCGCCCGAACATGGAGACAACGCGGTTGAAGACGTTGCCGAACAATGCACTGACGCGCATGAGCGGTTCTTCCAACAGTTGTTGAAAACGCTCTTCAAAACGAGTCACGTTTTCCGATATGCGCTTGAACGCAGCAAACACTCCGTGCACCATATTGACCTGCTCATCCACCTTGGACGCGATCTGCCGCAGTTTATCGGTCATCGCATTAAGATTTTCCAGGATGGGTTTCAGGTTTTTATTCAAATCGACAAGTTCACCCTGCAGGATTTGCAGAAATGTATTGAAGCGAGTGAGAACAACAATAAGATAGATGCACAATGCGGAAGCACTGAACAACGCCAGTATTTTCGAAACTTGGATTAATGTTTCCACTCGAGTTTCCCTCTTATGGATTTGATGAATAGTGTGATTTGGATTTTATTGCGCGATCAGGCGTTTTTCCCGCCCTCGTTCTTTGTGCGTGCATGATTCATCACGCGATCTGCATCGCCCATAATGGAGTCTGCTTTACGACGGGCATCATCCACCAGGGAACTGGCTTTTTGTTTTCCTTCATTAATAATATCAACAGCCGTCGATTTCGCACGCGCCATATATTCCTGGGCATCGTCCATGAGATCACCTGCTTTTTCTTTGATATCGGCGCGCAGTTCTTTTCCCGCTTTTGGAGCATAGAGCAGCGCAATGGCTGCGCCAACGATGCTGCCTGCGATGAACCCGGCGATAAGTCCTTTCGCCATGCCGTCACTTTCCTGTGCCATAACAACCTCCGGTTAATAACGAGTTATAGGATTAATTAAAAAAGAATTTCATCGTTCTGCTGTGCATGAACGCTGTTTCTCTTCCGCCTCTCCCTCTCTCTCCCGCGGGAGAGGATGAACTCTCCGCTGTTCGAGAACATCGGGTTCAGCGTGAAACGTCATCTCACGATTCAACACTCTTCACTCACCAAACTCATTTTTTTAATCTCCACAGATCCTTTCCCCTGCCGCTTGAATGTCAAACGGCAGGCGAGAGGAGAAGCAACTAACGGTTCTTCTTCTTATGACGCTGCTTCCGCAAACGTTTTTTGCGTTTGTGGGTTGCGATCTTATGGCGTTTCCGCTTACGGCCACATGGCATACGCGGCTCCTTTCTCTTAATTCTGCTTTGGTGTTTGTGAGTTGTGTTGAGTTAATAGCTGCTGCGCACGCTTCCCCACTTCACTGTTGGGGTCGAGCGCAACGGTCTTCTTAAACCATGAATTTGCTTCATCGAAATTGCCTTCGCTGAGACAGACAATCCCGAGGTTAAAATGTGCAAAGAGATGATTGGGGTCAGAGCGTAATGCGGTCTTCATTTCATTCTTTGCATCGGTAAACCTGCCGAGTTCGTTATAACAAATTCCCAGGTCCACGCGGGCATTGGCATCGCGTGGATTCTTTGCGACATATTTTTTGTAGTACGGAATTGCCTTCTCATAGAAACGCCCGTCGTGAAGAAGATTTGCCAGCTGCAGGGTCAGCGCCATATCATCAGGGTTCCCTGCGACTTTGCTTTCCAATTCCTGAATCTCCGCGGGCACCAGCATCGGCGCGTTCATGGGCATGGGTTGACTTGCCTGTTGCTGTACCGGCTCAACACCCGGCCGTTTTTCAAACAGCACCGCATACGCAATCACTGCAAGGAGCGCCACGGCAATTGCTCCAAGAATCGTTTTCGGCGACCAGCCGGTCGCCATGGTGTGCTGTTGCGTTTTGTTTTCACGCCGTTCTTTTTTTGCCGGTTCCCGTGAAGGTTGATCGCCTGCAGCCGCTCCTGTCTCCGACCAATCCACCGCGGCGCCGCACGACGGACAACTTGGATCACTTCGTCGCAGCGACGATCCGCACTGTGCGCAGATGATGCGGGGCTTCAACGGCGCCACTATGCACCACTCTTCTTGAGATTTTCATCGACGACTTGCTTCATTTCCTTTGAAACTTTAAAGATGGGGACAAAATGTTCTTCGACCATCACCTGCGCCCCGGTGCGCGGGTTGCGCGCCATCCGGCCTTTTCGTTTCTTAATTTTAAAACTGCCGAACCCGCGGATCTCGATATTTTTCCCCTCTTTCATCGCAGAGATAACCGTCATGATGAATCCATCCACCACGGCTTCGGTTTCCACCTTAGTCAATCCTGTTGCCGATGCAATTACTTCCACGATATCTGCTTTTGTCACGGAACCTCCTCACACAGTTAGTTGGGGGACGTGAATCTGTACTGCAACACCGGCTGCTGTAAAAACTCCTGACGAATTTTTGTCACTTCCGTTGCTGCATCTCCAATGAGTTTCTCAAAGAGCGTTTTCTTCTTGGATTCTTTCACCACGCTGGGCTTGCCATGGATGCCGCCGAGTTCCGCAGCGATATTGATCGCATCCTCCATGGTTCCCAGAGTATCAACAAAACCATATTCTTCCGCCTGTCGTCCGGTAAACACACGACCGTCGGCGTACTTCAGAACATCCTTTCGGTCCAACCCGCGTTCTTCTGCAACCACCGTGACGAACTGATCATAGACGTCGTCGAGGAGCAAATGAAAATACTGCTTTTCTTCCTCGGTTGTTTTCCGGAACGGCGATCCGGAATCCTTAAACTTGCCCGTCTTAATAGTGGTCTGGTCGACTCCGATTTTATCCATCAGCTGCTGAAAATGCATAAACTGAAAAATGACGCCGATGCTTCCCGTGAGTGTTCCGGGATTGGCGACAATTCTCGTTGCTCCGCATGAGACATAATACCCGCCGCTTGCCGCGACAGATCCCATCGAGACAACGACCGGCCTGCCGGCATCGCGCGTCTTTTTCACTTCCTCGTAAATTTCCTGACTTGCCGCCACACCCCCGCCGGGTGATTCCACACGGAATACAATTGCCCGTATCGATTTATTTTCGCGGTATTTTTTGAACTGCCTCACGATGTCTTCGGACGAGATGATCGGTTCCTTCAGTTCAACCACGGCAATCTTTTCGCCGCCGGTTGAGACCGTTTCATCACTTTCGTCAGAGAATATCCACGAGACTATCGTCAATACGAATAGTCCGAATAGGAATACCAGTGCGGCAATGATGCCAATGACCCATTTTGCAGTTTTGGACATAATATTGACTTTCAATTGTCCATCGCCAAAAGGCAGAAATACGATAACTTGTTATGTCGTAATAAATTATGAAATAGAGGCCGGAAAGTCAATCAAAGACACTAGATATTGTGGGATAATGAAAAAACGCGGGAAAATGATTTATTCAGCGGTTGGCAATTAACCGTTCGCTGTTCACTATTTACCATTTACTACTCACTACTTTCTGCTTGCTGTTTACAGTTTACTGCTTACTGCTTACTGCTTACTGCTTACTGTTTACTGTTTTTTCAATCCAAATCATGCATTTGAAGCGTCAACGCATCAATCGATACCTGGACCTCCCGTAATGAAAGACCCAATGAAACGAGCAGAAGCAATAAGCTTGCTCCAAATATCCACTTCCCTAACACCAGTAACCCGGCAAAAAGAACGATCATACACACGACACATCCAACGAAACTTGCCACTCCGAAGACCTGCATATTCCTGATGATGCCAATGCGATAGCGCAGACTGGTAAGCTGTCCTTTGATACGGGGATCCGGATTTGCTTTGTAGCGGGAATAAAGATCGCGCATCAATGCGGCAAGAGCGAGAAATCGGCTCGTGTAAGCCAGCAAGAGAAGCGATATGGCAGGAAAAAGAAGTGCAGGGGTCGTGAGATTTAGTTCCATGTGATCAGATCTTCAGTTTTAGGTTTTGGCTGTGAACTTAAAGCGATGAATAGTGAGCTGTTCCCTCTTAACTCAAAACTCGCAACTGGTTACTCGATACTGTTTTTAATCCGCTAAAAATCGTTCAGCATCAATAGCGGCCATACAGCCGGTGCCGGCCGCGCTGATGGCTTGACGGTATTTTGAATCTGCCACATCACCGGCGGCAAATACCCCCGGGATATTGGTGGCAGTACTTTGCGGCTGCGTCTTTAAATATCCCACGGAATCCATTTCGAGCACGCCCTCGAATAATTTCGTGTTCGGCTGGTGCCCGATTGCAAGGAATAGTCCGTCACAGTTGAAATCAGTGACCGTATTCATTTTAATATTTTTGAGCCGGACACCTGTAATTTTTTTACGCCCGCCTTCGTTTGTCCCGAGCACCTCATCGACCACCGAATCCCATACAAAATCTATCTTTGGATTTTTCTTTGCCTTGTCGATCATCGCCTTGGATGCGCGCAGTTCATTCCGCCGGTGCACGACGGTAACACGTGCGGCATGTTTCGTAAGATACGTCGCTTCTTCCATTGCCGTATCGCCTCCGCCCACAACGACCACGTGCTGATTCTTAAAAAAGAATCCATCGCACGTCGCACAGGCTGAAACGCCATAGCCCATAAATTCCGCTTCACTTGGAATATTCAGCAGCTTCGCAGATGCTCCTGTGGATATAATCAATGCATCGGCCAGAAATTCCTCATCCTCCGCAATGATTTTAAACGGGCGCTTTGAAAGATCCACCGATTCGACGGATTTGAATACGGTCTCTGCGCCGAACCGTTGCGCTTGTTTTCTGATCGCGTCCATGAGATCCGGCCCCATAATTCCTTCCGGGAAACCGGGATAATTATCCACTTCCGTCGTAATCGTCAATTGCCCGCCGGGCTGCTGCCCTTCGAATACCATCGGTGAAAGATTTGCACGGCCTGCATAGAGTGCGGCGGTAAGTCCGGCCGGCCCGGAACCGATAACGATTATTTTTTTATGATTGTTTTGCGCCATGTTAGTTCTTAGTTCGTGGTTCTTAGTTCGTGGTTCTTAGTTCGTGGTTCTTAGTTCGTTGTTCTTAGTTGTTATTGTTTACTATGTACTATTTACTATTCACTATTTACTATTCACTATTTACTATTCACTATTTACTATTCACTATTTACTATTCACTATTTACTATTCACTATTTACTATTCACTGTTTACTGCCTACTCGTTACTCGCTACTTCTTCTTCATAAGATGCGTTTTATCCGGAAAAGATTCAATTATCGCCTTTGCATTTCTCGTCAATCCGGAATGCTTCGTTCTTTTTATGGGACTATTTTTGAACCGACGGCTGAATTCCTCCTGGCTCATACCGGCCAACTCTGTCAATTCCGGCGCTCTATTTTCTTCTCTCGGATGAAACGCCGGTTCGTCTGTTTCTTTCTGAAATCGGTTCCATGGACAGACATCCTGACAGATATCGCATCCATAGATCCAGTTTTCAAACTTCGTTACTCTTTCTTTCGGCAGATCACCGCGATGCTCAATAGTCAAATAGGAAATGCACTTGTTTGAATCCACCACATAAGGCTGCACGATTGCCTGAGTCGGGCATGCATCCAGGCATGCAGTACAGCTGCCGCAAAGATCCAACGCGGGGTTGTCGTATTCCAGTTCCACATCGATGAGTATTTCTCCAAGAAACACCCATGAACCAAACTTCCGGGTAATAACATTGGAATGCTTCCCCAGCCATCCGATGCCGGCACGGACCGCCCATGCTTTATCCATGACCGGACCGGTATCGACATAATATTTTGTTGCAGCGCCGGGAATTTCCGACATAAGAAATTCACTCAGGAGTTCCAACCGATCCCTCATGACCTCATGGTAATCATCGCCCCAGGCATAACGTGATATTTTGCCGACCGCCGGAGAATGAGTATGCGGGACCGGTGCATAGTAGTTCAATGCAACGCAGATCACTGATTTCGCCTGAGGGAGAACCGTTGCGACATCGCTCCGCTTTCCGGCATCACGCTCCATCCATTGCATGGAAGCCTGAAATCCCCGATCAAGCCATTCGCGCATATGTTTTTCCTCATCGTGGATTATTTCTGCACGCGCTATCCCGATGCTGGAAAATCCAATCTCCGCTGCTTTCTTTTTTATGCGGCCTGAACGCGAGTATTCCATTTGCTTTCTGCCGGACTTTTATAAAGGATTATTCATTCTCTCTCCATGGACCGGAATAGCCATGAGGAAATTCAATCCGCGAAATCCGTTCCGGTATCTTGTTTTTTCACCCAGACCATATTATTTTCCACCCTGCACTCAAAGATATTCAACCGCCCGCTTCCTGTAATCGCTTTTCCCGTTCGCAAATCGAAACTCCAGGAATGCATGGGACAGGTAATGGTGTAATGATCCACCACGGCCTGGTGAAAAACCGAATAGCGTTGGTGCGGGCAGAGGTTTTCAATCGCAAAGAGTTGTCCGCCAACGGACAACAGCACACATTCGCGGTCTCCGACGTTTACGCGCTTCGGTCTTGCCGGTGTTATTTCATCAACCCGCGCCACCTGTTCAAATCCGGTCATGGAACTCCCTTTGCAGATTTCACCAAAAACAAAAAAGTCGGTTCCCCGCTGATGGAAGAACCGACTTTTATAAAAGACAACCGCAGTATTATTTGCGGAAATGCGAATTGGATGAGTTCAATTCTCCGAACGATTTTTCGGGATGAATGACTTTTGCCTTCGCCGCTAATTGTTCTTCCGTTTCAACATGATCCGGATCCGGTACGCAGCAATCGACAGGGCAAACCGCCGCGCACTGCTCTTGATCGAAATGGCCTACGCACTCGGTGCATTTTTCAGGGACGATATAATAGAAATCCTTTGATAATGCATCGAATGTTTTACCGCCTAATTCGTAAGGCGTGCCGCTCGAATAGATTGCCGTATTCGGGCATTCTGGTTCGCACGCACCGCAATTTATACATTCTTCAGTGATTTTCGTTGCCATGAGATGTCTCCTTGATTAGAAACTTTAATAATGATGAGTTGTCTCGTCTTCAATGCGGATAAATACAGTTACAACTCTAAATTTGACGCATCGAATATGCGAAAGAGACAACGGAAATGCAAGCGGAAATTCCGCTAAATTATTGCCCTTTTTTTACAAATATCGGTGTTCTGTAATTTTTCCGTTGCCATCATAGACATATAATAATGGAACACCGGTAGGGATATTAAGTTCCAGGACTTGTTCTTTTGTCAGATTGTCGAGGCGCATCACGATGGAGCGCAGACTATTTCCGTGCGCTGCAACGATCACATTCTTGCCGGCAAGCACGTCGGGCAGAATCTTCGATTCAAAATACGGAAGCGTTCGTGCTGCGGTGTCTTTGAGGCTTTCGCTGATCCCGTCCGGATTTAATTCGGTCACTTCTTTCGGGGGCGGGACATCATAGCTGCGCCGCCAGATTTTCAACTGCTCCTCGCCATACTGTTTTCCGATATCGGCTTTATTCAATCCCTGCAACGCGCCGTAATGCCGTTCATTTAACGCCTTGTCCCGTTCCAGAGGAAGATTGCTCTGACCGGTAATTTTCAGCACAATATCCATGGTGCTGATGGCCCGTCTCAATACCGACGTGTAACCTTTATCGAATTTATATCCTTTTAACTTATCACCCGCCAGGTTTGCCTCCTGTTCTCCTTTTGGAGAAAGAGGAATATCCACCCAGCCGGTAAAGCGATTTTCAAGATTCCATTGTGATTCTCCATGACGGAGAAGTACGAGATTTGGCATATGCGTTCCTTGTTTTATATGAGTTCTTCGTTTGTGATTGTTCAATAGTTATTCCTGATGGGCAACGGGCAATGAACCCTTTTCAGTTCGTGTTTTTCTTTTCATTCTTTTACTCACAACTCATTACTCCCTACTGGTTACTCTTTACTGCTTACTGTTTACTGCTTTATATTAAAATATCTCGCTTCCGGATGGTGCACAATAATTGCATCAGTGGATTGCTCCGGGTTCAGCATAAATTCATCGGTCATGACGACACCGATGCGTTCAGGTCTCAGCAATTCGAAAAGTTTTTTATGGTCTTCAAGATTCGGACACGCCGGATAGCCAAAACTAAACCGAGAACCCTGGTATCCCTGACTGAAGAGACGCTTGATTTCAGGAGAATCCTTGCCGGCGAATCCCAGCTCCTCGCGGATTTTCTTGTGCCAGAGTTCCGCCAGAGCTTCTGCGGACTCGACGCTCAAGCCGTGAAAATAAAGATACTCTTTATATTTATTTGAATCAAAAAGCTTCATGGAATACTCTGAAGCCTTTTTCCCCATCGTCACAAGATGAAACGCGACAACGTCTATCCTGCCTGAACCGACCGGAGCGAAATAATCGCTGATGCACAGGAACCGGTCGTCTTTCTGACGAGGGAAGGAGAATCGAAGCCATTCTTTTAAAGAAAGTTTCGAGTCGCCAGTCTCGAGTAATGAGGTGGGATGGTAAATGATCAAATCATTCCCAGCCGACTGGCATGGGAAATAACCGTAGACCACTTTTGGTTCAAGAAGCTGTTCATTTTTAATTTTTAATTTCAGCGCGTCAAATTCCGGATAGATTTGTTCCTGAAGGATGCGTTTGTAATCCGCTTCATTCTTTCTGCCGCGCACCACCCGCCATTGTCCGCGAATGAGAGCGGCTTCGTTCACATACCGGAACACTTCGTCGAGCGAAATTCTCTCCACAACTTTCGATCCCCAGAAGGGCGGTACAGGTATCTCCACATCCTTCCGAATGGTTGAATGCTTCGGTGTGTTCTCTTCTTCAGCAGCCATCATGGCGATCTTCGCATCCGAACCAACCAATGATTCTTCCGCTTCTTCTCCCGCTGTCTCTTCACTCGTTTCTCGAAACTCGTTACTCTTAACTTCTTCCATCAACCGCAAACCGTCGAATGCATCGTTAGCATAGAAGACCCTCCCTTTATACACCGGCCGCAAATCATGTTCGACATACCTGCGGGTGAGTGCCGCTCCGCCGAGAATAACCGGAAGAGTAAGATTCTGTTCATTCAGGACTTCCAGGTTTTCTTTCATCACGAGCGTTGACTTCACCAGCAGACCGCTCATGCCGATGGCATCCGCATGGTGTTCCGCCGCCGCTTCGATCATCTTTTCCACCGGACATTTAATGCCGAGGTTCACCACTTTATAACCGTTATTCGTCAGGATGATATCCACCAGGTTCTTGCCGATATCATGCACATCGCCCTTGACGGTCGCGATCACCATCGTCCCCTTCTGGCTCTCCGCGTTTTTTTCCATGAACGGTTCAAGATATGCCACCGCCGACTTCATCACTTCTGCCGACTGAAGGACGAACGGCAGCTGCATCTGGCCGGAACCAAACAATGTCCCGACCGTCTTCATGCCATCCAGAAGGATCGTATTGATGATATCGAGTGCTGCAAATTTCTTCAATGCCTCATCAAGATCCGCTTGAATGCCGACCTTATTGCCGTCGATAATACGGTTTTTAAGCTGTTCTTCGATGGTCCCGACCGCGACCTTCGAGACGTTATCCTCTTTCTTCCTCCCGGAGTAATGCGCCATCAATTCCGTTAGCGGGTCGAAGATGACTTTGCGCTGTTCTCCTTCGCCTTCGTAGCGCCGTTCATCAAACACCAGCTGGCGTGCGAGCTCCCGTCCGGTTTCATCAATTTTGAACAGCGGAAGAATTTTCGATTGATGAACAATGGCCATATCCAGCCCTGATTCAATGGCGTGGTGCAGAAAGACACTGTTCAGGACCTGTCTTGTTGCCGGGGACAATCCGAACGACACATTGCTGACGCCCAGCGACGTATGCACCTCCGGAAATTCTTTTTTAATGAGACGGATGGACTCAATGGTTTCCATGGCGGACCGGCGGAATTCTTCGTCGCCGGAGCCCAGCGTGAATGTCAGCGTATCGAAAATCAAATCGTGCGGCTTCATCCCGTACTTACTCACGACCAATTGATAGATCCGCCGCGCGATGGAAAGTTTTTGTTCCGCCGACTTTGCCATTCCCTGTTCGTCGATCGTCAGTGCAATAACAGCGGCACCATACTGTTTGCACAGGGGGACGATTCTGTTGATGCGTTCCTCGCCATCCTCCAGATTAATGGAATTGACTACGGCTTTACCGGCAATACGCTGGAGCGCTTCTTCGATCACATTCGCTTCGGTGGAGTCGATCACGAGGGGGATGGTCACCTGTTGATTAAATCGCGATATGATCTCGCGCATATCCGCCGCTTCGTTGCGCCCCACGTACGCTGCACAGACATCCAGCATGTGGGCGCCTTCCTTCACCTGTTCGCGGCCCATCGCCACGATGCCTTCCCAATCCTCTTTTCCCAGCAGATCGCGAAACAATTTGCTCCCGTTGGCATTCGTCCGCTCGCCGATAAGCGTCGGCGGATTATCAACGCGGAACGGTGCGTCCTGGTACCGGCTCGATGCACCGGGAATAAATTCCGGGAGGCATTCATTTGGAGAGAGG
>Ga0105104_10001006_pt1 | contig 21770 bp, 15 predicted proteins | sample PPLLaktember2015_3_FD_87034 | JGI IMG/M metagenome (GOLD analysis project Ga0105104, IMG submission 87034) | Freshwater sediment microbial communities from Prairie Pothole Lake near Jamestown, North Dakota, USA - PPLs Lake P7 Core (6) Depth... | ecosystem: Environmental > Aquatic > Freshwater >... | reverse complement strand
GCGAGCTCGGGAGCGTCTGGGTCGCGATGCTCGGATCCCACTTCACCGAGTTGGTCACGTAGTCGAAGTTGCCGTGCCGGATGGTGGTCGCGGCGACCTTCGGATCGGCGGGGTAGGGCGCCCAGTCGTCCCAGCCGAGGAGGAAGATCGCCGGCTGGTCCATGCTGCCGGTCTCGTAGACCCATCCGCCCATCTGTCCCTGCGCGCCGAGCACGTTGCCGACGAAGCTGTGCCAGTACGAGTAGTACGCGGCTCCGGCGGCCCGCTTCGGCCCGTTCCCGCCACCGCTGTCCCCGAAGTCCCGGCGGATGCCGCGGAGGTGGTTGCGGAAGACGGTGTGGTAGATGGCGTTGCCATGCGTCTTGTCCGAGTCCCAGTTGAAGCCGTAGTTGCCCTCGAACAGGACGTGATGCGGACCGACCATGTGTGAGGCGTTGAGGCCCACCTCGATCCAGTTGGGGAAGGTGTTGATGTAGCCGTCGTCGACGTAGTTGTAGCCGAACACCGAGCCAGCACCGGCCGAGCGTGCCACCATCACCTTGTTGGCCTTCACGATGATCGAGTTTTCCACCAGCGACTCGGACGTGGCGTCGGACAGGCTGATGGCGTAGCCCGCGCCGCCGGGCTGGGCCCACGCCGCGTCGTGCACGTAGGACTCGCGGATCTCGATCCGGAACGACCGGGTCAGGGCAAAGCCCTCGTCGTGCCAGACGGTGTTCTCCACGTTCTTCGCCCAGGAGTTCGCCGCCCACTCGAACCGGATGTTGCCCTGATCGCCGCCGACCACGGTGAGGTCCTCCACCCCGGCGTTCTGGGTGTGGGGATAGCTGAAGGCGGTCAGCTGCGCGGTGTGCGAGGTGCGGTACGAGATGTGGATCGGCGTGTTGAAGAAGATGGTGTTCCCGCTGATCCGATCGATCTGCTTGATCTCGTTCGTCGGCCGGTCCTGCCGACTGAACCAGCCCGCGGCATCCGGGAACGGATCGTCGGTCCCCTGTTCCGGATTGTGCCGCTGCCACACCACGCGGAAGTCCGGGGAGGCCCAGATCTGTCCTCGGCCGGCGGGGTCGGGCTGCCAGGTCGCTCCCGACAGCTCATCGAGCAGCACGACCTGTCCGGGGCTGAAGCCCGCAGCGCTGGCGACGGTGATGGAGCTCTCATCCTTCACCGCGTCCGCGGTCAGGCTGGTTGAACGCTCGTTGTTGCTGTCCCAGCGGGCTGGGCCGACGATGATCAGCGGCGACGGCCTCGGGCCGGTGTCCTCCTGGCCTGGCTTCGCCCCATCGGTCTTTCGCAGCGTGGTCTGGTTCGTCCCCGTACCACGGAGGGTGATCCCCTTGTTGAGAAGGACGTAGTTCCCCCCGTTGATGAGGAAGGTCCCGGGGGTGAGCTGGACCACCTGGCCGGCCGGGCATGCATCGATCGCGGCCTGGATGGCGGAGGTCGCGTCTCCACCCGGCGGACCGACCGTCCGGCACACCGTGGTCCGGGCCGGGATGCCTCCGGCCACCCCGGGATTCCAGACGGTCATCCGGTCGGCGGGAAGGAGCCCGGAGGTGGGGGGCGGCTGCGAGGGAGCGGCGGCGACGGTCACCGTGGCCGAGGCGCTCTCGGTGTTGTCGGCGACGCTGGTGGCGATGACGTGGAAGGTTCCGGCGCTCGAGGGCGCGGTGTAGTTCCCGGCCCCGTTGATGGTGCCCCCGGCCGTTCCCTCCTGGACCGACCAACTCACGGCGCTCGACTGACCTGCGCCGAGCCCGGTCACCGAGGCGGTGAAGTTCACCGAGCCGCCTGCCTGCGTCGAGGGGGAGCTGGGAGCGATGGAGACGGTGATGTTCGGCGCCGCGGTGACGGTGACCGCCGCCGTCGCGCTCCTCGACGGATCTGCGACACTCGTCGCAACCACGTGGAAGGTGCCGGCGGTGCCGGGCGCGGTGTACCGCCCGGAGCCGTCCACGCTTCCACCGCTCGCGCCCTCCTCGATGGACCAGGTCACGTCCGCGGACTGACCGCTGTCGGCTCCGGTCACCGTCGCGACGAAGTTGGTGGCCCCGCCGGCGACGACCGAGGCCGTGGAAGGAGACACCGCCACCGCGATGGCCGGCGCGGCGGTGATGTCCACCGTCGCACTGGCGCTCCTCGAGGGATCGGCGATGCTGATGGCCACCACGTGGGCGGTGCCGGCGCTGGCGGGGGCGGTGTAGTTCCCGGAGGGGTCGATGCTGCCGCCGCCGGCGCCCTCCTGCACCGACCAGGTCACGTCTCCGGACTGGCCGCTCTTCCCGCCGGTGACCACGGCCTTGAAGCTCAGCTTTCCTTTCGCCTCCGTCGAGGCTTTATCGGGCGCAACGGCGACCGAGATGCCCTGGTCGGCGGACACGGTGACCGTGGCCCTCGCCTTCTTCGAGGGATCGGCGACGGTCGCCGCGACCACGTGGAACGTGCCCGCGGCGTCCGGCGCCGTGTAGTGCCCGGAGGAGTCGACGGTTCCACCGCCGGCTCCCTCCTCGACGGACCAGGTCACGTCCGTGGACTGCCCGGACCGGGTTCCTCTCACCAGCGCGGTGAAGGTCGCCGACTCACCGGTGGCCAGGTTCACGACCGAGGGCCTGATCCGCACCCGGATGCCTCGCCGGCGCACCTCCACGGGGACCGTGGCCTTCTTCCGAGCGTCCGCGGTGCTCGCGGCCACGACATGGAACGTGCCCTCCGCGTCAGGGGTCATGTAGTTGCCTGCGGCATCCACGCTGCCGCCGCCGCTCTCCTGAACCGACCAGACGAAGGCTTGGCCACGACTGAAGGCCTCCTGCCCCGTAGCGGCGAAGGCGAGCGCCTCACCCGGCTCCAGGGAGACCGGAGAGGGGTCGACGGTCACGGCCGCCGGGTCTCCGACCCGACCGCCGCACGCCACGAAAATAAAAACGGCAAGCAAAGCGAGAGAAACGGTTCGTTCTGTTCGCATGGGCGGGCCGGCTTAGACAGTCGGACACAAGCCGCGCGAGAGGCGGGAAGCTCAGGGCTCGGTTCTTCGGCCGCCGGGCACATCCTCCGACATGGACGTGCAAACGATCATCGTGTCCTACTCTGGAAATCACTGTCCGCGAGGGAAAACAGGACGTTTGGTTCACGTGTCCGAGGATTCCACATCGAGATCGGAGTGCACCGCGCGCGGTTGCCATCAAAGCGAGAAGCTCAGCTGCTCGCACCTCAGGCCAAGTCAGGCCCGAAAGCTGCTCACGATCAAACAGTAAAAAAATACGCTGGTGTTTGAAGCGAGGTTTCGCGGCGACGGTCAGCCGCCGCGCGCACGAGGAGGTGCATCGCAGGTCGAGGCTGGAGCTCGCCCGGCGCGAGGGGCGACACGGCCCGTGTTCGCCAGGAGCCGGACACCTGCGAGGAACTCGTCCGGGGACGAGCTGCACGCGCCTGGCATCGCCGGGAGTTACCCGGGCGGGCGCCACCAGGGCAGCTGATGCATGTCGTCGGGACAAGCACCCCGGAGCGGGGGATGACGTGACCGAGAGGCCCGTCTGCCGATTGACGGACACCGGGCTCCAGCCGGCTGCAAGGCGAGCCCGGACGAGAGAGCCGGGATTATGGAATGAGACCGATGGTGGTCTCCGCTCTCCTCGCGCTCTGCCTCTCGGCCGCGCCGGCGTCCGAGGACGTCGTCGCTGCCACCCGCGCCTGGGAGGAGGGCCGGCTGAAGCGCCTCCAGTCCGAGGATGGCTGGCTCAGCCTGGTCGGCCTCGGCTGGCTGAAGGAGGGCACGAACACCGCGGGCTCGGATGGCAAGGCTGCGGTGGTGTTCCCCGAGGGGGCACCGAAGGACGTGGGAACCTTCACCCGCTCGGGGTCGAAGGTCAGCTTCCAGCCCGCCGCGGGCGTCACGGCCACCAGCGACGGCAAGCCGTTCCCCGGCGGCCCGGTCCAGACCGACGAGGAGGGCAGGGCAAAGCCCGACATCCTTCAGGTGAGCCGCTACCGCTTCCAGCTCATCGTCCGCGGCAGCCGCATCGGCGTCCGGATCAAGGACCCCGAGGCGCGAGCGCGGAAGGAGTTCAAGGGCATCCCCATGTACCCCGCATCCGAGCGGTGGCGGATCGTGGCCCGGTGGGAGCCGACCAACCCGCCGGCGGAGATCGCCGTGCCCAACGTGCTCGGGGAGGTGGAGCGTTCTCCCTCTCCGGGAACCGCGGTCTTCACCCTCGACGGCAAGGAGTACCGGCTCACCCCGGTCCTGGAGGAGGGGAGCCCGGACCTGTTCTTCGTCTTCGCCGACGAGACCAATCGCACCGAGACCTACGGGGCGGGGCGCTTCCTCTACGCCGATCCGGCGAAGGACGGCACGGTCGTCCTCGATTTCAACCGGGCCTACAACCCGCCCTGCGCGTTCAGCGCCTTCGCGACCTGCCCCCTGCCACCGAAGCAGAACCGGCTCGCGCTCCGCGTCGAGGCCGGGGAAAAGCGCATCAGCCACTGATGCCGGCTGACCCGCAGCTTGACTGGAGCGACGTGGCGGCATCCGTGCGGCGCCCGGGCGATCCTCGGCTAGCCTCGACGACCCGATGAGGCATTCGCTCCTGCTCGGGCTCTCCGGCCTCGGGTTGCTGCTCACCCCCACCCGGGTCGAGGCGCAGTGGTCCCTCCGGCTCGCGCTGGAGGCGCCGCTCTACGTCCACACCTCTAGCAACGGGCAGAGCAGCTCGTTCGGCATCAACGACAGCTTCCAGCCCACGATCGATCTGATCGGGAGCTACTTCATCACCGGCTCGGTGGGCCTGGATCTCGAGCTCCGCACCGGCATGGCCGCGACCGGGACCGGATATACCCGCCAGCGCACGTCCCTCGGGGCTGGCGTCACGCTCGACGACCCGACGTTCCCGCTCTATGGCCGCGTCTCGTTCCCCATCCAGATCGAGGACGCGGTCGTCGCCTTTCTCCGCGCGGGTGGCGGCCTGAAGATCCTCGACATGGCCTTTCTCCGCGTCTACTTCGAGCTCACCGCGGACTTCCCGCTCGGGGGCGGCGGGGTCGGGTTCTTCAGCAGCCAGGCGGTCAACGCGGGGCTGGGCGTGTGGCTCCGCCTGTGAGGCTGAGACGGAGCCCGCGCGGGGCGCGGTCGTCGGCGTCCCCCCTGATGCGGGGGCTCGGGACTCTGGCCGGATCGGTGCATGCTGGGCGGTCCATGCACCGACTGTTCCTCGTCCTGGCCCTGGCTGCGTGTGCCGGAAGGCCCCCGCCGCCTCATGCGGCAAGCGCCCCGGTTCACGTCCAGCTCGTCGCCCTCAACGACTTTCACGGGTGGCTCGAGCCGCCGACCGGCACCGTCCGACTTGCGGACGGCACCGTCCCGGCCGGCGGAGGGGCGTGGCTCGCGGCGCACGTGGCCCGTCTCCGCGCCGAGGAGCCCGACACGCTGGTGGTGGGCGCCGGCGACCTGATCGGAGCGAGCCCGCTCCCCTCGGCGCTCGAGCGGGACGAGCCGAGCATCAGCCTGATGGACGCGCTGGGGCTCGACGTATCCAGCGTCGGGAACCACGAGTTCGACGAGGGGGTGGACGAGCTGCTCCGGCTGCAGCGTGGCGGGTGCCGGGCGGACGAGCCGGCGTGCAAGCAGGGCTTCGCGGGCGCACGCTTCAGCTACCTCGCGGCGAACGTCTTCGACCGCTCCGGGAAGACCATCCTCCCGCCCACTCTCGTCAAGAAGGTCGGCGGAGCGACCATCGGCTTCGTGGGCGTCGTCCTCAAGGAGACGCCGTCGGTGGTGGCCCCCAGCGGCATCGCCGGCCTCACCTTCGGCGACGAGGCCGACGCGGTGAACGCCGCCGTGCCCGGCCTGCGGCAGGCTGGCGCGGACGCCATCGTGGTCCTCATCCACCAGGGGGGAGCGCAGGCTCCGGGCTCCCCTCCGGGCGACTGCCGCGGCTTGAGCGGGCCCCTGGTCGAGGTGGCCCAGCGCTTCCGCGGCGTGGACGTCATCGTCAGCGGGCACACGCACCAGACCTACGTCTGTCCCGATCTCGGCGGGGCCCTGACCACGAGCGCCGGGGCCTTCGGGCGCTTCCTCACCCGGATCGAGCTGGAGGTGGACCCCGTCCAGCACCGGGTACTCTCCCGCCGGGCCACCCAGGTTCCCGTCACCCATGACCTCGCGCCCGACGCCCGGGCGAAGTCCATCGTGGACCGGGCAGTCGCCGACGCCGCGCCCCTGGCCAACCGGCGGGTGGGACGGCTCGCGGCGACCCTCGGCCGGAGCTCGAACGAGGCAGGAGAATCCCTGCTCGGCGACGTGGTGGCGGACGCGCACCTGGCCGCCACCCGGAAGACCGGCGCCGCCATCGCCTTCACCAACCCCGGGGGCCTCCGGGCCGACCTCCCGTCCGGCGACGTGACCTATGCCCAGACCTTCGCCGCCCAGCCGTTCGGGAACACCCTGGTGACCTTCACCCTCAGCGGCGCCCAGGTGGCGGCGCTGCTCGAGCAGCAGTGGCTGGGAAGCCGGCCGAGGATCCTCCAGCCGTCGGCGAACGTGACCTACGCGTGGTCGGTCGCCGCGCCGGCCGGCTCGAAGGTCGTCCCCGGCTCGCTGAAGGTCGACGGCCGGGCGCTCGCCCCCGACGCCCGGGTCCGGGTGACGGTGAACGGCTTCCTCGGCGCGGGCGGAGACGGCTTCTCGGTCCTCACCGAGGGGACGGAGCGCGTGGGAGGTCCGCCCGACCTCGAGGCGCTCGTCGAGTACCTCCGGCCGACGCTCGACGGCGCCCCGCTGGGAAGGCCGAGCGGCCCGCGGATCACCCGGACGCCATGAAGCGTGGAGGGCGCGCTCCGCGATTTCGAGCTGCAGGGCCGTCAGGTCGCAGGCTGGGCTGTGCGCAAGGGGGCGGTCTGCCCCGAGCCCCGCTATCCGGCGGGCGCGCCGACCCGGCTCGCCGCCGTCCGGAATGAGGTCTGTGAGAGCCAGTACCGTCATCAGGCTGACTGAGCGGCCGCTGGCAGAGGTCCCGAAGCGAGGTCGGACGGTGCGTCCAGGGTCCTCGGGTTCGAGTTTTCGCTGATTCCAGACGTTCACCTGCTGACCTCCCCGCGGGCGGCACAACGCCGGGGCCCTCTCGCCTGTCTACTCTGCGGTTGCGCCGTCAGGCGGGCCCCCGGGACGCGAGGGGATCCTCGGAGAGCACGCCGGAGTGGAGGGACAGATGAAGCGCTCCGAGGTCATCGGCTTGGTGCTGGCGCTCGTTGCGACCGGCTGTGCTCACTACGACAAGCAGGGCCACTGCGTCCGGACTGGCCCGGCGCGATTCGACGCCCAGAGCGTCAGCGCCCCGGGCATCGTCTATACGCTGGAGGAGGACGGGACCTGGGCGGGGCTGGACGGAGACCGCTACGAACGCGTGGGCGACGACCTGCGAAAGGTCGGCGCCTTCAGTCCGACGCCCTCGCTCATCCGCCCCTCGGGGTGGGTCACCATCGAACGACGACCCGACGGCCTGATGTACCTCCCGTCGTACTCCGGCGGATCGATCTGGACCTTCGCCACCGAGGATGGACAGCCGATCCCGTCCGAGCTGGAGGTCCCTCTCTACCTCGCCGCCCAGCTCGGGCTGGGCGGACAGTGGATCGACCTCTTCACCCCGGGCTCGGAGCAGGCAGGCATCCCCCTCAAGGCGGACTGCGCGGTCGTCCTCCTCGACCTCCAGGGACGCCAGGTCGCCGGCTTCGTCTCACGCCAGGGCGCGGCATGCTCCGACCCGCGCTACCCCGGACAGCAGACCCTGGCCCGACTGGTCAAGGTCCGCAACGAGGTGTGGGAGAGCCCGGTGCGCCCCGCGCCGCCCTGAGTCCGGGCGGTCCGCGCCGTCAGGACTGCGCTGCCCGGGCGCGCTTTCCGGCCGCCTCGCGGATGTGCAGGTGGTATCGCACGGCTGCGGACTCGAGGATCCGGGACACGAGCTGCGCATAGTCGAGGCCCGCCTCCTCCGCGGCCATCGCCAGCTCGCCGGTCTTCTCGAGGTACGGGTTCGGGTTGGCCTCGAGCATGTAGGGTTCGCCGGTCTTGGCGATCCGGAAGTCCATGCGCGCGTAATCCCGGAGCTTCAGGGCCCGATAGGCCAGTCGCGCCGCCCGGTGAATGCGGGCCCGGAGCTCGTCGGAGAGGTCCTTGGCGATGACCAGCCGGGGGCTCCCCTCGGTCTCCGGGGCGAACTTCACTTCCCGGTCGGACACCATCGGGATGGCGGGGGACCAGTTCCCGAAGTCCATCTCGATGATCGGGAGGATGGTGGGGTTGCTCGCCGGGCCGACGATGCCGACGTAGACCTCGCGCCCGTCGATGTACTCCTCCACCAGGGCCTCGTCCTGGAGGTCGTCCCGGATCTCCCGGACCCGCTCGGTGAGCTCCTGCCAGTTCTGGACGACCGAGTGCCGGCCGATGCCGATCGAGGAGTCCGAGCGGGCGGGCTTCACGATCAGCGGAAAGCGGAGGATGCCCTTGGTCTCGAAGGTGTCGTTCTCGAACACCGCGAAGTTCGGGGTGGACACCTCATGGAACTCGAGGAGTTGCTTGGTGAGCACCTTGTCCTGGGCGAGGAGGAGCCCGGCGGTGCTCGAGCCGGTGTACTTGACCCGGCCCATCTCCATCAGCGCGGCGACGTTGACCTCCATCCGGTAGTCGGAGGCGAAGGTCTCGCAGACGTTGAACACCAGGTCGCACTTCGCCCGCTGGATGTCCCGGAGGATCTCGCTCACCCGGTCGTCGACGGCCACCGTCGTCACCTGGTGGCCGAGGCCGGTCAATGCCTCGGTGAGCTGCGTCACCACCGGATCCACCTCGTCGCCCTTCGGCTGGTAGTGGAGGATGGCGATCTTCAGCGCGGGGAGCGGCATTGCTGCCGGAAGTTTACGCCGCTCGATGCGATTCGGCTACTCGGTGTCGAAGAGTCGGCCCGTGTAGAGCTCGTTCATCGCGAGCGCGGTGACCAGTGAACCGAGATTCGCGACGTAGCCGCTCGCCCGATCGGGCGAGGCGGTGAGCTTCAGGTTCTCGGTGCGGTCGGTCAGGTGGTCCACCACGCTCCGGACCACGGCGCGGTTCACGCCAGAGTACTGGGTGGCCGCCTGGATGAGCGTCTGGCGCTGGTCGCGCAGCATCTGCGCCGCGGACGCCGGGGCGGACCCGGGCGGCTCGAAGAGCTGGAAGAGCTCGGTGTCGAGCTTCTCGCCGATCTCGAGGTCGACGCGCTCGGCCAGGTCGCGCAGCCGGTAGTAGTCGGCGACCGTCTCCTCCATCTGGTCGGCGTCGATGTCGTGCGTGTCGAGTCCGACCTGGGGTGGGCGATGGCCGAGCTCGGCGGCGGTGGCGTCCACGTACTGGAGCTTCTTCAGGGCCGCACCCCAGTTCCGGTACCGCTGGCGCCAGTCGAGCCCCGGGGTGAGCCACACCGCGAAGGTCTCGGCGAAGTCCTCGTCGGGGTGCTTCTGCGCGTACCAGCCCGGAATGTGGGTGACGTAGGCCCGGGAGAACGGCTTCGGCTTGAACTCTTCCTTGTACGGCTGGTGGTAGTCGCCGAAGAGCGTCCGCCAGGCCGGGGTCTCGTAGAGCCGGTAGGCGTAGTTGAAGCAGTGCCCCGCCTCGTGGCGGAGGTACATGAGGATCTCGCGCTCCGACTCCACCCCGCCGCCGAGCTCGCCCTCGATGGACTGGAGCGCCGGGTTGGCCAGGTAGAAGGGGATGCCGATGACCGGGATGCCCGAGGGGCAGCCCCACTCGTCGCTCAGGTAGCACTGCGGGCGGATGTCGATGCCCCGGGCGCCGAGCTCCTCGTGGAGCTGGTGGATGAGCCGCTCGAGGTGCGTGCCCGAGAGCTGGAGCCGCAGGTCCTTGATCCGGGCGCGGAGGAGAGCCTGCCGCTCCGGACGCAACGCCGGCTGCGCGCGGTCGCGCGGGTCGGGATGCGGGCGCTCGTGGAAGCCGGGCGGGCCGGGTGGCGGCGCGGGCTGCGGCCGCGGCTCCGGCGGGGTCCGCTCATGCACGACCGGCGTTGCCGCCTGGGTCGGCTCCTGGGGCTGCGCCTGGGCTGTGGCGGGGGCGGGGGTCACGGCGGGCACGACCTTAACCAGACCTGCCGGTGGTCCGCTTCCCGACCCCGAAGGGCCTGTGTAGCTGTGCTGCTGAAAGCTCAAATCACTTAAATTGTTGAGTAAATTACCTCCTGGACAGCGACCGAGCGAGCATGCGAATGGCCGACTCCCAGCGCCGAAGTTCCGTCTGCGTCAATCCGGACCGCTTCCAGGGAGCGACCAGCGGACCCGCTCCGCCCGGTCCGGACGGACGAAGCCGGCGGTCCCAAGGACCTCCTCGAGCCTTTCCGGGTCCATGGGCGGCGCATGGAGCCGCGCTCGCCCGGACGTTCCCACCACCGGAGCTGCAGTCGGCCACCGCCTCGTCGAGGCCGGGCGCGAGCCGGGCCGAGGCGAGCACGTCCGCCGCACCGACGGCGAGCTTCCGGGCGGGCGGGTCGCCCGGTGACCACGGCGGGCGCACCCAGGTCCACTCGGATCGACCGAAGTTCTTCAGCGCCCGGGCGGCCGCGCCGAGGTTCTCGGGCGTGCGCGGGTGCATCAGGACGAAACGAACGGACGTGGGCATGGTCAAACGGGGAGCGTACGGGGTGAAGCCCACCCGGGCTTCGGTTAGGGTGCCCGATCACGCTGCTAGGGGTGCCGCGTCCGAAGTCCGGGCTCGGCTGAGACGGCCTGTGGCCGGACCCTCGGAACCTGAACCGGGTGATACCGGCGGAGGGAAGCGGCGAACGGGGCCGGGCGCCCCGTCCTCCGCCGCCAAGGAGCGTCATGAGCGGACGGACGAAGCTGAGCGTGAGCGGTGAGCGCCTGGAGGGCATCACCCGGGGGCCCCTCCCCGCATCGAGGAAGCTCTACCTGACCGGCAGGCTGCACCCGGAGGTCCGGGTGCCGATCCGGGAGGTTGCCCTGGCGCCCACGCGGGTCCGCCAGGGTTCGGGATGGGTCGAGACGCCCAACGCCCCGGTCCAGGTGTACGACACCAGCGGCCCGTACACGGACCCCGAGTCGCGTATCGACCTCAGCCGCGGGCTGGAGCCGGTGCGGACCTGGCTGGAGCGCGACCCGGTGCTCGAGACGCTTCCCGAGGTCACCTCGGCGTACGGACGGGCGCGGGAGGCGGATCCCCGCCTGCAGGGAATGCGGATGGCCAGAGCACGGCCGCCGCGGGTTGCCCGACGCGGCGGGAACGTGAGCCAGCTCCACGCTGCCCGGAAGGGCATCGTCACCCCCGAGATGGAGGCGGTCGCTCTCCGCGAGAACCTCGTGGCCGAGCAGGCTGCCGAGGGTCAGCACCGGGGCCAGTCCTTCGGAGCCAGCCTTCCCCGGCGGGTGACGCCGGAGTTCGTCCGGGACGAGGTGGCGCGCGGTCGGGCCATCATCCCGGCGAACGTGAACCACCCGGAGCTCGAGCCGATGATCATCGGGCGGAACTTCCTGGTGAAGGTCAACGCCAACATCGGCAACTCGGCCGTGACCTCCTCGATCGAGGAGGAGGTGGAGAAGCTGGTGTGGGCCATCCGCTGGGGGGCGGACACGGTGATGGACCTGTCGACCGGCCCGGACATCCATGAGACCCGGGCCTGGATCCTCCGCAACAGCCCGGTCCCCATCGGGACGGTGCCCATCTACCAGGCGCTGGAGAAGGTGGGCGGGAAGCCCGAGGAGCTGACCTGGGAGATCTACCGGGACACGCTGGTGGAGCAGGCGGAGCAGGGCGTGGACTACTTCACCGTTCACGCCGGAGTGCGGCTCCGGTACGTCCCCCTCACCGCCAGGAGGGTGACCGGCATCGTCAGCCGCGGGGGAAGCATCCTCGCCAAGTGGTGCCTGGCCCACCACCAGGAGAACTTCCTCTACACGCACTTCGACGAGATCTGCGAGATCATGAAGGCGTACGACGTGAGCTTCAGCCTGGGAGACGGGCTGCGCCCGGGATCCATCGCCGATGCCAACGACGCCGCGCAGTTCGGCGAGCTGGAGACGCTGGGTGAGCTGACGAAGCGAGCCTGGGCGCAGGACGTCCAGACGATGATCGAGGGCCCGGGCCATGTCCCCATGCACCTCATCCGCGAGAACATGACCAGGCAGCTCGAGGTGTGCGACGAGGCGCCGTTCTACACGCTCGGCCCGCTCACCACGGACATCGCGCCGGGCTACGACCACATCACCAGCGGCATCGGCGCGGCGATGATCGGCTGGTTCGGCACGGCGATGCTCTGCTACGTGACGCCCAAGGAGCACCTGGGGCTTCCCGACCGCGAGGACGTCCGGCAGGGCGTGGTGACCTACAAGCTCGCCGCCCACGCCGCGGACCTGGCCAAGGGCCATCCGGGGGCGCAGGCCCGGGACGACGCGCTGTCGAAGGCGCGCTTCGAGTTCCGGTGGGAGGACCAGTTCAACCTCTCGCTGGACCCGGAGAAGGCGCGCGAGTTCCACGACGCCACGCTGCCCGCCGAAGGCGCGAAGGTGGCTCACTTCTGCTCGATGTGCGGCCCGCATTTCTGCTCGATGCAGCTCACCCAGGAGGTGCGGGCTGCGGACGTGGAGCAGGGGATGAAGGAGAAGGCGGAGGAGTTCCTGCGGGAGGGCGGGGAGATCTACCGGTAGGCTCCGATCTCACTGGATGCAGTCGATCGCGGAGAACTCTCCTTCGATCCTGGTCCCATCCTCCAGTACCAGGTCGACCCGGCCCTGGGTGGCGGCGCTGTCGGCACGGGAAACGGACAGAGTTCCGGAGACCACGTCGAGCGCCACACTCGGATCCAGGGTGATGACCCTGTAGTAGACGCCGGTCGCGGCCTCCTTCGGCTCCCCCGTGGGCCTGGAGAGCTCGTACGTTCCCGGTCCCACGGGGTTCGCGCCGAACCTGATGACCTCGAGGACCAGCGCCGTCACGCTGTTCGGGGGAGTTCCCGCGTCGGTCGCGCTGCACCAGAGCGGGATCTCGTAGAGCCCGAGCGAGAGGATCTGGACCGGCTGGCCCTCCAAGCTCGCCTGATGATGCTGGAACTGAGCCGAGACCCCGCTGAACTGCGTCGGCCCGCTCCGCGTCCGGACGTCGGTCTCGACTCCCCCGCCGCAGGCGAGCGCGAGCAACAGACCGCTGATGACAATTCGTCGCACGACCCACCCCCGTTCGTGTCACCTCATCCGGCCGCGGGCTCGTCCCGGTACTGAATTCACTCCGGAGTCGAGACTGGTGACGACGCACGGAGGCTCGTGTGCAACGCGCAGGCCCGCCCCGGGCTTCGGGAGCGTCCGCGCAGGTGGACGGTGTCGAGCCGCCCACTCGCCGGACGGGGTCACGGAGGCGTCCAACCGGCGACCGCCCTCGCTCATCGAGTGTGCCGACTGCTCCGAGGAATCGGGCAGGGTGTCGGGCGTGGTGCTCGACGTCGCCGGAGGCGCGGTCCTGGTTTGAGTCGCTACCGCTGTCCCTGGGCGATGCGGGCGGCGACCTCGGCCGAGTCCAGGGCGCGGTCCAGCGCCTCCTCGGCGTCGCGCGCGTCCTGCTCGACCTCTCCGGCCTCGCGGGCCTTGGCGGCCGCCATGTCGTCCTTGATCCGCCGGAGGTTCTTCACCCCGATGCCCAGGAACGCCCGGACCACCTCGGGGTCGAATTGCGAGCCGCCGCAGCGCTGGATCTCGTCCACCGCGTTCTCGAAGGTCGTGCCCTTGCGGTACGGCCGGTCCGAGGTCATCGCGTCCAGCGTGTCCGCCACCGCGAAGATGCGGGCGCCGATGTGGATCTCCTCGCTGCGGAGCCCGCGCGGGTAGCCGCGACCGTCGAAGCGCTCCTGGTGGCTCAGGACGATGGCCGCCGGAGTGCTGAGGAAGTCGATGCTCCGGATCATGTCGTAGCCGATGTCCGGATGCTTCCGCATCTCCTTCCACTCCTCGGTGGTCAGCTTCGCGGGCTTCAGCAGCACCGCGTCGCTCACGCCGATCTTCCCGATGTCGTGGAGCAGGGCCCCGCGGCCGATCTCCTCCAGCTCCGGCCCCCGCAGGCTCAGCCGCTCGGCGATCGCCTCGGTGTACTTCACTACCCGCTGGCTGTGATCGCTGGTCTCGTGCTCCCGCGCGTCGAGCGCCCGGACCAGCGCGAGGAGCGTGGTCTGGTAGGTGTGCTGGATGTTGCGGAGCGCGGTGCGCAGCTCGCCGGTGCGGTCCCGCACCTTCCGCTCCAGCTTCTTCTGGTAGCGCTTGCGTGCCAGCTCGATCCGGCGCTTCGCCAGCGCGCGCTCGATGGCCCGGATGAGGTCGGTGAGCTTGGGCGGCTTGAGGAGGTAATCCACCGCGCCGCGCCGGAGGCAATCGACCGCGGCCTCGGTGTCGCCATAACCGGTGAGCATGATCACCGCGGTCTCGGCGTAGCGCTCGCGGAAGGCCTCCAGCAGCCAGATGCCGTCACGCCCGGGCATCTTCATGTCGCTGATCACCAGCGGCGGCGCCTCGGCGGCGGCGATGTCCAGCGCCGCCTCGGCCGAGCTGGCGGTGCGACAGTCGTACCCTTCCTCCTGGGGGAGCACCGAGATCACGTCGCGGACGGAGGCATCGTCGTCGACGATCAGGATGCGTGTCGGCGCAGCCAGGTTGTCCACCAGATGCATCCTAGGGTTCCGCCTCTCGACGCTGCCACGGGGCGGCCCGGACCCCCTCGGGTCTTCCCGCGAGCACGTTCACGGCTGTCACAGTGTAAGCGCCTTCCTGTCGGCCCGGAACGGGGTCAGATCGAGCGAGACCGGTCGTCCCAGAATTGTTTCGGTGAGCACGGTGGCGGTGATGGGCGTCAGGAGAATGCCATTGCGGAAATGTCCACTGGCGAGGAACAGCCCCGGCAGCGGCGCCGGCCCGAGGACCGGAAGACCATCCGGCGTATGCGGCCGGAAACCGGCCCAGGTTTCTACCACGGGAGCGCCTGAGAGCCGCGGAAAGAGCTGAAGTCCCACTCCGAGCACGGCCGCCAAACCGCCGGCGGTGACCTGCTTTTCGAAGCCCGCGAACTCCACCGTGCTGCCCAGCAGGAGACGTCCGTCGGTGCGGGGCACGGCGTACCCGTGCCCCCCGAACACCACATGTCGGCAGATTGGCACCCGGGTGCGCACCATCACCATCTGCCCCCGCGCGGGCCGGACCGCGCCTGGAGAGGCGAGCACTCCGGGCACCAGAGCGGTCCACGCTCCGGCCGCGACCACGACCGCGTCGCCGCCGAGCTCGCCCTGGTCGGTGGCCACGCCCACCACCCGGCCGCCGCGCTCGACGAGCCCGTGCACCTGCGTGGTGACGAAGCGTGCGCCCGAGCGGACCGCGGCGATGGTCAGTGCCGAGACCAGCAGCCGGTTGTCCACCACCGCGTCGCCCGGGAAATGCGCGGCGCCTCGGATCTCCTCCGAGAGCTCGGGCTCGTGCGACCGGGCCTCGGCCGCGTCGAGCCAGGTGGCCTCCAGCCCCCGGGCGCGTTGCCAGCCGATGCGCTGCCGCGCTTCCTCGACGCCTGCCTCGTCGAAGCGGACCGCGAGGACCCCGCAGGGGCGGAAGGCCACGTCGACGTCGCTGGCCTCCCGCAGCTCCCGGACGAAGGCGGGGTACAGCGCGCGGCTGGCGAGGCACAACTCGAGGAAGGGCCCGGGCTGGTCGGCCTCCGCCTGCGGCGCGAGGATGCCGGCGGCGGCGCTGGAGGCCTCGGCGCCGGGGATGCTCCGCTCGAGCACAGTGCACCGGACCCCCGCCTGCTGGAGGCGCCAGGCGACCGCGCAGCCCACCACCCCCGCGCCGACGATCAGGACCTCCATCACTGCCGCTCCGGCGCCGGCGCGAGCGGACGCACGGGAATGGGAGGGTGCCGCTGCTGTGGCGCGGTGACCGACGGGGGGGGCGCCGGGCGGGGGTGGTGCGTGATCCACCACAGCCGCGCGAAGACGATCAGCGCCAGGATCATCAGTAACAGCGTGCGCAGCGGAAAGCGGCGCGGACCGCCGGAGCGGGTGGGGGGAGTGGTGAGCAACGGCCGCATCTGTCCCATGACGGTTGGTGCTTGATCGGGTGGAGACGGAGGGTTAATGCCGCCGCGCACCCACCCGGTGCAAGGAGGCTGGACCAACGTGGCTGACATTCTGGACGTGGTGATCATCGGCTCGGGCCCCGGGGGGTACGTGGCCGCGATCCGCGCCGGGCAGCTGGGCCTGAAGACGGCCATCGTCGAGCGCGACAAGCGACTGGGCGGCACCTGTCTTCACCGGGGGTGCATTCCCACCAAGGCGCTGCTCTGGACCGCCGAGCTGTATTCGCACATCCAGCAGGCTGCCGAGTTCGGGATCGACCTCAAGACGCCCACCATCAACTGGCCCGCGGCCATGGAGCACAAGGCCAAGGTCGTCACCGGCGGAGCCAACGGCATCGACTACCTGATGAAGAAGAACAAGGTCCAGGTGGTGAAAGGCCATGGGCGCATCGTCGGAAAGGGCAAGGTCGAGGTGACGCTCAACGAGGGCGGGGGCAAGCAGGTCCTGGAGACCAAGAACATCGTCATCGCCACCGGCTCGGTTCCCAAGTCGCTGCCCAACGTCACGGTGGATCACAAGCTGGTCTACAACTCCGACTCGATCCTGGAGATCAAGGAGATCCCCAAGAGCGTCCTGGTGCTCGGCGCCGGGGCGGTGGGCTGCGAGTTCGCCTCCATCTTCAGCCACGTGGGCAGCGAGACCGCGCTCCTCGAGTTCCTGCCGCACCTCCTGCCCATCGAGGACGAGGACGCGAGCAAGGAGCTGGAGCGCCAGTTCCGCCGACGGAAGATCGGCTACGAGCTCTCGGCGAGGGTGACGAAGGTCGAGCCGGGCGGGAAGGGCGTGAAGGTGACCATGGACACGCCCTCGGGGAGCAAGACCCTGGAGGCGTCGATCCTCCTCTCTGCGGTCGGGCGGAGCCCAGTCACCGAGGGCGTGGGGCTGGAGGCCACCAGCATCAAGCCGGACAAGGGCTTCATCCCGGTGGACGACTTCATGCGGACCACCGAGCCTCACGTCTACGCCATCGGCGACGTGATTCCCGGCCCCATGCTGGCCCACATGGCGTCGGCCGAGGGCGTCCTGGCGGTGGAGCACATCGCGGGGAAGGAAGTGCACCCCATCAACTACGACCTCACGCCGTCGGCGACCTACTGCTACCCGGAGGTGGCCTCGGTCGGGCTCACCGAGAAGAAGGCCAAGGAGCGCGGCTACGACGTGAAGACCGGCACCTTCCCGTTCAGCGCCATCCTCAAGGCGAAGATCTCCGACGAGGGGATCGGGATGATCAAGGTGGTGAGCGACAAGAAGTACGACGAGGTACTGGGGATCCACATGGTCGGGCCCCACGCCACCGAGCTCCTGGCCGAGGCCTGTGTCGCGCTCCGGCTGGAGATCACCACCGAGGAGCTGGGCCGCACCATCCACGCTCACCCGACGCTGTCGGAGATCGTGAAGGAGGGCGCCGAGGCCGCCCTCGGCACGCCGATTCACATCTGACCCGGGGGGATTTGCCGACGTCTGACCGGCGCGGGAGTATTGACCCCCGGCCGGCCCCGTCGTTAATCCCGGAAGGCTCCGATGGCCACGCCCGACCGATTCGCGCTCCCCCAGCTTGCCGAGAGCACCCGGAAGCCCGAGTGGCTGAAGGTCCGGATGCCGCACGGACAGGAGTACGAGCGGGTCAAGGCGATCGTCCGGAAGACCGGCCTCGCGACGGTCTGCGAGGAAGCGCGCTGCCCCAACATCGCCGAGTGCTGGGGCGGTGGCACCGCGACCGTGATGCTCATGGGCGAGATCTGCACCCGGGCCTGCCGTTTCTGCCATGTGAAGGTGGGGGCGCCCCCGCCGCTCGACCCCGAGGAGCCGGGAAATCTCGCATTGGCGGTGAAGGCCCTGGCGCTCGAGTACATCGTCGTCACCAGCGTGAACCGGGACGATCGGCCGGACGGTGGGGCGAGCCACTTCGCCGCGGCCATCCGCGCGCTGCGGCGCGAGAGCCCGAGGACCACGGTCGAGGTCCTCATCCCGGACTTCAAGGGCGTGGAGCGCGACCTGGCCACCGTGGCCGAGGCGCGGCCGCACGTCGTGGCGCACAACATCGAGACCGTGGAGCGGCTCACCCCCACCGTGCGCGACCGGCGCGCGGGTTACCGGCAGAGCCTCCGCGTCCTGCGCACCCTGAAGGACCGCCCGGAGCAGCTCTACACCAAGAGCTCGATCATGGTGGGCCTCGGCGAGACCGAGGACGAGCTGGTCCAGACCTTCCGGGACCTGCGCGAGGCCGGCGTCGACGTGCTCACCCTGGGGCAGTACCTCCAGCCGTCGCAGTACCACCTCCGGGTGGCGCGGTTCGTTCCCCCGGCGGACTTCGACCGGTACAAGCAGGTGGCGGAGACGATGGGTTTCCTGTACGTCGCCTCGGGTCCTCTGGTCCGCAGCAGCTACCGCGCGGCCGAGTTCTTCATGAAGGGTCTCATGGAGCAGGGCCGGCACGCCTGACTGGTCCCTGCGAGGAGCTGACAGCGCCGTGGCCACGTTCGAGTTCAAGCTTCCAGACCTCGGGGAAGGCGTCGTCGAGGGCGAGATCGTCAAGTGGTTGGTGAAGCCCGGCGACACGGTCGAGGAGGACCAGGGCGTCGTCGAGCTGATGACCGACAAGGCGACGGTCGCCGTGCCCGCGCCCCGCGCCGGGAAGGTGGTCTCCCTCCACGGCAAGGAGGGGGAGATCGCCAAGGTGCACCAGACTCTCATGGTCCTGGAGGTCTCCGGTGCCGCGGCGTCGACGCCGGCCCCGGCGCAGGCGGTGAGCCCCGCCCCGGCGGTGGCGAGCGCGGCGTCGCCGGCCCCGGCGGTCGAGTCGACGGCGAAGGTCCTGGCCACGCCGGTGACCCGGCGGATGGCCCGGGAGCACGGCATCGACCTGGCGGCGATCGCCGGGACCGGCCCGCAGGGACGGGTGCTCAAGGCGGACGTGCAGGCCGCGCTGGACCTCGGTCGGGCCGAGCCGTCCCAGGCGGCGCCTCGGGCGAAGCTGGTCCCGCTGCCCTCGGCGGGAGCGGATCAGCGCATCCCCCTCCGCGGCCTCCGGCGGAAGATCGCCGAGAAGATGGTGCGGTCGAAGTTCACCGCGCCGCACTCGCTGTTCGTGGAGGAGGTCGACGTCACCGAGCTGGTCACTCTCCGCAAGCGCCTCAACGCCTCGCTGGCGGCCTCGGGTGACACCCTCAAGGTCTCGTTCCTGCCCTTCGTCTGCAAGGCGCTGGTTCCGGTGTTCCGGAGGTACCCGTCGCTCAACGCCAACTTCGATGACGCGGCCCAGGAGCTGGTGCAGCGCGGCTCCTACAATTTCGGGATTGCCGCCGCGACCGACGAGGGCCTGACCGTCCCGGTGGTGAAGGACGTCGACCGGCTCACCGTCCGTCAGCTGGCGGAGGAGATCGCCCGGCTGGCCGCCGGTGCCCGGGACAAGACGCTGAAGCTGGATGAGCTCAGCGGCGGCACCTTCACCATCACCTCGCTCGGGACCAACGGCGGGCTGTTCGCGATGCCGATCATCAACTACCCCGAGGTGGCGATCCTCGGCATCCACCGCATGCGGAAGCGGCCGGTGGTGACCGACGACGACCAGATCGTGGTGCGCGAGATGATGAACGTCTCGCTGTCGTTCGACCACCGGGTCATCGACGGGCTGGTGGCCGCGGAGGCGGTCGGAGCGCTGGTGCAGCTGCTCGAGCACCCGGAGTCGCTCCTGCTCGAGATGGCGTGAACCCGCGCGAGCTGCTGCAGTCGGCGCAGGCGGCGGAGCGAGAGGGAGACCTCGCCCGGGCCGGTGCGCTGCTGGAGCAGGCAGCGAGGATCTACGAGTCGACCGGGCACGACGTGCGTGCGGCCCAGATGCGGCGCCACGTGGAGCGGCTGGGCCCGGCGGCCCGGGCCGGGGCGCGCTGGGTGGAGGAGCCGCCCGGGAGCGGGGTCGACGGGCGCCGTGAGTCCGCGGATCCGGAGCCGCTCCCGGGCGTCGATCGGCCGCTGTTCGAGCGGAGGCCGACGCTGGCCGATCCCGCGCTCGAGGCCTGGTGCAGCTTCTGCTGCCGACCGTCGCGGGAGGTCGGGGCGCTGGTCGCCGGGCCCTCGCAGGCGTACGTATGCCGGGGCTGCGTGGAGCTGGCGGCCTCGCTGCTCGATGGCGCCACGGATCTGCGCGGGGCGGACGAGGGCGCTGCCACGGGCGGCCAGGCAGGCGAGCAGGGCGGGCTCGCGGCGACGGAGGACCGGACTCCGACCGCGGGAGACGTCGAGATTGCCCTGCCGGCGACGCGTCGGCTCCGGGCCTCCGATTCTGCACGTGGAGCCCCCTTCCACGTGCCGAATCGGACGGGGAGCCCGGGGGCGCTGCCGGGCGCGGAGAGCGCTCCGCCCGGCCCGGGTCCCGTTCCGGCCGCCCGGATCGATCAGGTCCGGCCCGAGCCCCTCCCCACCCAGGCCGAGGCGGTGAGCCGCATCGAGGCCGCGCTCGTCGCCGGGCACGCGCGGGTGCTCCTGGTAGGTGCGGCAGGAAGCGGCAAGAGCACCTGGCTTCACACCTGGGCCCTGCGCGGGCTCGGGACGGCGTGGGATGGAACGCTCGCGCTGCCCGAGCATGGCGCGCTGCTGGTGGATGACGTGGACCGGCTCGAGCCCGCGGCGCGCCGTCAGCTGGCACGGGTTCTGCGGAGCCGTCCGGTGGTGCTGGCGCTGGACGCGACCTTGCCCGAGCCGGAGCATCACGTCGGCGGCCGGCGGGTCCACGCGCCCGAGCAGGTGGAGTCGCTCGCGGGGAGCTGGCTCCCCGGTCCGGTCCTGGACGGGCTCACGCTGGAGTGCTTCCGCGCGCCGGGGGACGAGGAGCTGCGGATGCTCGCCGAGCGGTGGCGGGCCCCGGACGGCTCCCCCGCGCAGCCCGACGCGCTCGAGGAGGCCCTGCGGCTCGCGGTTCGCTCCGCCCGGGCCGCGCACGCGCTCCATGCGCTCCTTCTGCGCTGGTGGGCGTCCCGATGACGCGGCGGACCCTCACCCTCCATCACCTGGGACGGGTGGAGTACGAGGACGGGCTCCGGCTCCAGTCGCTCTTCGCCCGGGCGCGGAAGGAGGGGAAGGTCGGCGACTTGCTGCTGCTCCTGGAGCACCCGCCGGTGCTGACGCTGGGGCGCGGGGCCAACCGGACCGACGTGCTCGCCGGGGCCGATCTGCTCGAGTCGCGGGGGGTCGAGGTGCACGAGACCGATCGCGGCGGCGAGGTGACGTACCACGGGCCCGGGCAGATCGTCGGCTATCCCATCCTCGACCTGGCTCCGGACCGGAAGGACGTTCGCCGGCACGTGCGGAGCGTGGAGGAGGGGATGATCCGCGCGCTGGCCGAGCATGGCATCGAGGCCGGCCGCATCGAGAAGTGGCCGGGCGTCTGGGTGGGCTCGGAGCCGGCCGGCGACCCCCGGAAGATCGGCGCGGTGGGCGTGCACATCGCCCGGTGGATCACCACCCACGGGTTTGCGCTGAACGTGAACACGGCGCTGGAGGACTTCGAGCTCATCGTCCCGTGCGGCATCCGCGAGGCGGGCGTGACCTCCACGGAGCGCGAGCTCGGGCGCCCGGTCGACGTCGGCGCGATGGAGGATGCGCTGGCGCGGGCCTTCGGAGCCGTGC
>Ga0105104_10001005_pt1 | contig 21775 bp, 21 predicted proteins | sample PPLLaktember2015_3_FD_87034 | JGI IMG/M metagenome (GOLD analysis project Ga0105104, IMG submission 87034) | Freshwater sediment microbial communities from Prairie Pothole Lake near Jamestown, North Dakota, USA - PPLs Lake P7 Core (6) Depth... | ecosystem: Environmental > Aquatic > Freshwater >... | reverse complement strand
TATAATGATGAATTATTTTATATCCGGCATCAACGAAGGCATCAATGAAATCGTATCCCAAAGCGACTGGGGAATAGGGTTTCTATACGACAGCCTTTCAAAAGCCAATAACTTATCCCAGAAAATCGGGCTCTTTACAGAAGCGGTGATTCTAATCCAATTTAATATGTTTTTGTTTTTGCTGTTTAGCATCATTGGCGTTCTCTTTTTCGCCAGGCATATTGCCATTTGGATATTAACAATCCTATCCCCTCTCGCATTTGTCGCCTGGGTTCTGCCCCAAACTAAAAAATTCTGGGATATGTGGTGGCAACAGCTCATCCAATGGTCTATTCTAGGCATTGTCTTCATGTTCTTTATTTATCTCGCAACAGCTTCTTATGGAGCATTAACCACTTCATTTGGTGTCAAGGTGGCTGACTTTACTCCAGATCCGGCAAATAATGCTTGGCTCAACCAGCTAATGCCCCTTTTAACGGTTTGCGCCATTATATCAATCGGTTTCGTGCTGGGGTTAAAAACATCAGCAATGGGCGCAGAGGCCATATTGGGCAAAGCGATAGATTACAAGAAAAAAGCCCAGTCATGGTTTACGGGGAAAGTATGGAAAGGCATTAATGCGCCGGATAGAAGAATTAATGTTTTGGACAGAGGAAAGCCGGCCGAAAATCTTCGCACATTGTCGCGCAAGATAGCAAAAGGATGGGATGCGGCGCCGGTCATAAGATGGTTTAGGCCCGAGCCTTTAAAGAAATTTGGCGAACAAGACCCCGTCGTCCAAGCAGCAGAAAAGAATATTACTGGCCCTTCCGAGGATGAAATGGATAGGCTGGCAAACGGAAAATATACGGGAGCCGTAGCGGCAGCCGCCCTGCACACGATTATTAAAGATAGGGGCGACAGCCAAGACGTTATAGAGGCTTATAAAAGAAAATATAAGGTAAAGACAGAAGAGGAATTGTTTAGTAATGAAAAGTTTTTAAACGACAAAACTCTTAATGGGGCTTTAGAATACTTAGATCAGGCGGGAATGAAAAGCAAAGCCTTGAGAATAGACCCGAGGCTAGAGATGATTGGGAAAAGTAGAGAAGAGGGGCTTAAGGCAATGGAAAAGAAGGTTATTGACGCAAAAACTGGGGACATAACAATCATGGAAAGAGAGGTGCTTGACAACAAGGACTTTTTGGAAATGGTTATGGCCCATAAAGATGAAACTCATTTCAGAGTAATGTCGGGCCTTAAGGGAGGGTGGCAAGGAAGGCAAGACAGAATAGACGATGTATTCACAAAATTTGTTAAGGATAACAACCTAGATCCGAGAAACGATGAAAAAAATTGGGACAAATACCTAGACAGCCTTTGTAAAAGATTCCGCGTTGAAAGGAAGGAAGATCTGGGTATCGCGAAGGCGACAAATAATCCCAGGCTAAGCGGAATCGGGGTAAGAAAAGGAAGATTCAGGGCGACAGTTCCTGCCGAAGCAATAGGCCTCGGACAGCAACTCTCCCAGCCGCCTGCTCAGGGAAAAGAAAAAAAGATAACGGATGCGATGGATGAAACCAAAAATGAACAAACTATTTTGGACGCAATAAAAAAAGATCGGAAAAAGAAGAAATAAAAGAACCCCGCGATGCGATTTTTCGCAAAGCGGGGTTTTTTCTACCTTATTATAAGGTGCTTCTGTGGTTTCTCCTCTCCCAAGCCAGTATATTGATTCTCTCTGACAGTTTTAACCACTTTTCCTTGCTCAAGCAGAGCAAGCTCGGTTGCTTTGTCCAAGGAGTAATCCAAACCCCTTAATTCCTGGACTCTTTTCGTGAAGTTCTCCAGTTGAATCCTTTCCGCTTCAGCCTCTTCTCTTTCAATTCCCTTTTTCTCAATCGCCTCAACCATTTTTCCGGTCGGTTCAACCTGATTAATAGTGATGCGATTGATAGTGATGCCGAGGGTTGTTTTTGTGAAAACGCCGTTTCCCCTTCTGGCTTTTGTGATAATTTCCTGGCGGTCTCTGATCGCAGCTTCCAAAGCTTCTTTCTCTTCCCGAGATAGAGCATTGAGCTCGTCTTCCAGCCTTTCCCACTGGCTGCCGTCAGGGTTTTGCTTCCCCCATCTCGCCTTTTGGAATTCAAGGGGGGGCCTTTCGGGGATACTGTATTTTCTCATCAGCACTTCCGTAGGAATACTTCCGGGGATAGAAGGAATCTCTTCCCCTAGGATTTCCTTCACCAGCCTGGCGATGGCATCATCCTTCGCTCCGACAGCTTCCTGCCAATTGGCCGGACCCTCTTCGGAAGAAAAAGCCCAGATCCTTAAACGATCTTTGGCTATATCTTCCAAAATCCTAGCGACTCCGAGACCTCCGCCGTTATTAAGGTAATTGATGAGCAGATCCGCCTCGTTCCGGTCACCCCCGGGCATCCAGGTAATCCCCACTATAACGTCCAGGTCAACCGTATCGGGGGTTTTAACCCTCATTTGGACATCCTGGTTGACCTTGGTTACATTGACGGGCATTTTACCGAAAACCTGGAGAGAATACAGGGGGAACCAGCGCCACCCCTCCGCAATAACAATCTTTAACCTTTTGTTGAAAAAGGTCAGGAGGGCCTTGCTTGGCGGATCCGACGGCACCAGGCGGATGCTGTCTAGGATGAACCATTTTCCTAGACGATAAAGCGCAAACAATCCAACGACGACACTGATCCAGAAGCACGCCGTCAACGAAACCCCCCTTCCCCTCGGACCACAGATTTCCTCGGGGACACATCCAATAATCTTGTCTAGAAGAAAATGCAATCCCAGAAAAACCAAAAGAGAAGCCAAGAAAATGACGACCACCGATACAAGCGTAACTTGGGGCCTGTAATCCCGCTCATGGGCGCTTGTTACTTGAAATAACGTTTGGATTCTTGCAATCAGTTTCCGCATAACACTAACCCTTTCGTGTCCGAGCAATTCGATTGACAAAGTTCTATGCCAAAGAACACTCTTTAGCTGACTAAAGTATATCATTTTAGATTGATTTTGTCAAGACTAACTAGCCTTGATGGGCATGGCTACATAGGTATATGTTTCATCCCCTTCCGACCGGAGAACGCCCGGTCCCGAATCTCCGTTTAGATCTATTGTTATTTCGTTCCCTCTCGCCTTTGAAATGCCGTCTAATAAAAACCTGTAGTTGAAAGCGACATCAGCGTCCTCCCCGGTTATCTTGCCGCCCATAACGGATTGGTGCTCTCCCAGTTCAGAACTCTGGCTGGAAATTCGGATTTCCTGCCTGCCGGCGGGCATGGCCTTCTTCTCTATCCTTATTCTTATTTCATTAGTTTTCCCGGAAAACAAGCTGGCTGTTTTCACTTGGTTGAAGAATTCATTTTTGTCCAAAACGGCTCTTGTGGCAAAGCCTTTGGGAATAATTTCGGCGTAGTTGGGATATTCCCCGTCTATCAAACGGGAAGTGAGTTGGACTTGCGGATGATCGGTTTCTTGCATTAGAGACTCAAACATTATCTGGTTGGGAGAAAAATATATCTTCATCTCGTTCGCCGAATCGCCGAATATGTTTATCACCTCCTTAACAGTCTTCTGCGGGACAATCAGAGAATAATTCTTGCTAAGGGACGATTGGGAGACGGAGGAGAACTTCTTCTCTCCCAACCTAAAACTATCAGTAGCCGCGCAAACAATCAGGTTTTTTTGAAAGTTAAAATAAATCCCTGAGATTTCGGGCCTGGTAGTGGAGACTAGGGGGATATCCGCGATTTGGGCCAGGTCCCTGCAGAAAATAGCGCCATTCAGGGCCACAAACTCATCCTTGCCTATTTTAGGAATCAAAGGGAACTCTTCGGCTGAAAATCCCTTTATTTTCGTATTGTATTTATCGCAACTTACATTTAAAACATTATTTTGAGCGCTTATTTGGATTGCCTTGTCGGGCAAAGAATTAATGAAACTCAATAATAACTTTGACGGGATCGTGACCTTCCCTTCCTTTTCAATTTTAGTCAGCGCCCACCATCTAATTCCTATTTCCAAATCAGTGGTGGATAGACTCAAGAAATTCTTTTCAGATTCAAGCAGAACATTATTTAAGATAGGAAGCGTCAAAGACTTGGATGAAACCCTGTCCACAATTCCCAACCCCTCCTTTAATTTTCCCCGAAGTATTTGCAAATTCATATAATAATAATTATTAATATATTAATTATTGTTGTTATTAGTATTGTGGAAAAACATTATTTTGAATTCATTTGCTCTGGGGATTGTTTGTAGAAAAAGCGTTGGATAAGACGGGTCTTATTAAATGCAAAACTTTTAAAAGGTTTTTTTGCACAAATTTTCACAGGCTTATTCCCAATTAATTTAACAGGTTTTCAACATCAACTGGCGAGAATTTGTTCTTTTATCAAGATGATTTCCTCCTCCAGTTTTTTATTATTCTCAATCTCTTTCAAGATTTTTTTGTAGGAATGTATAGCTGTGGTGTGATCTTTTCCGTTGAACTTTCTTCCAATGAAAGGAAAGGAATTCTTTAATTCCTGCCTTAACAGGAACATGGCAATCTGTCTTGGCTTCACGATTTCTTTTTTTCTGGATTCGGTTAACAAGTCTTTTTCTTTCAAATCGTAAAAATCAGCCACTATTTGGATGACTCTTCTGGGGGTGACCACCCTGTTGGGCGAAGAAAGGATGTTTTTGAATAAAGTCTTTGTCACTTCCAAATCAGGCTTTTTATTATTCAATTTCTGGTACATTATCAAGCGGTTTAAGGCTCCTTCCAGCTCCCTTATATTGCTTTTAATCACCGAAGCCACATATTGGAATATTTCGTCGGAAAACTCTTCTTTTTGTTCCTGGGCTTTTGTTTTCATGATGGCGATTCTAGTTTCAAGATCGGGCATTGAAATATCCGCCACCATCCCCCCTTCAAATCTTGATCTCAATCTTTCAGCTAAAGAGCTTATTGCTCTCGGAGGCCTGTCCGAAGAAATTATTATCTGTTTGTTTCTTTCGTATAACGTGTTAAAGAGATGGAAAAATTCCTCCTGAGTTTTTTCCCTTCCAGCCAAAAACTGGATATCGTCTATGATCAGGGTGTCTATATTTTTGTATTTGTCTTTTAACTGTTCAATGGTTTGGTTTCTAATAGACGAAACCACCTCAGAGGTGTATTTTTCAGAAGAAATATATCTTACCTTTTTCTTTTTAAAATTCTTATCTATCTCATTTCCGATAGATTGGATAAGGTGGGTTTTTCCCAAACCCACCCCGCCGTAAATAAAAAGAGGATTGTAAACTAATCCGGGTTTCTTGGACACTGCAATCGCGGCTGCGTGCGGAAGTTCGTTGAAGGGGCCGACTATAAAAGTGTCAAAAATATATTTAGGGTTAAGATTCGTGTCTTTGTTCACCTTAAATTCCTGGAATTCGAGCTGATCAGCTTCGGGCATAATGATTTCTTCTGCTTTTTTCTCGCCGCCTTTATTCTTTCCTATGGCATATTCCACCTCTTTTATATTTTCATCTAAATCGTGGAGTATTTTTAGGATATTGTTGTTGTACTTATTCTGGAGCCATTCCTTAACAAAAGAATTCGGGACCAAAACGTGCGCCTTTCCTTCTATGCTGGAATCTATTTCCGTATTTTTAAACCATGTTGCAAAATTCGCCTGGGAAATATTCAACTGTATTTGAGCTAAAACAGCCTGCCAAAGTTCTTGGTTCGTCATACTTTTGTTCCATTTAGTTATAAGCTGAATTAAGTATATCATAGGGGAAAAAGAAAACAAAAGAGAACTTTTTGTTAACAAGTTGTTAACAAGTTGTGGATAACTTTTTAGAGTTATCAACCATTGAAAATAAGAGGGTTTTGTATTATGCTTGTATTAGAAATTAATAATAACTGTAATAAAATATGTCCTTAACGTATCAGCCCAAAAAAAAGAAGAGGAGAAGAACTCACGGATTTATGGCCAGGCGGAAAACCAAATCCGGCCGGAGGGTAATTAAAAGGCGCATGGCAAAAGGCAGAAAGCGCCTTACTGTTTAATGTTGCCCGCAGAAAACAGGCTTAAAAAGGAGAAAGATTTCGAGAATGCGTTTGAGTCCGGCAAGGGATATAAAGAAGGCTTGCTTAGAATCAAAGTTGCCGGGAATGGGTTGGAATCCAGCAGGTTTGGATTCATTGTAAGCAAAAAATACTCAAAAAGGGCTTCTGAAAGAAACAGCATCAAAAGAAGACTGAGGGAGATAACAAGGGAATCCCTTCCGGATGTGAAACCGGGCCTGGACATTATTTTAATTGTGATGCCCGGCCTGGAAAATGGCTTTGAGATTCTTTCTGCCTTGGTCGGAAGATTATTTAAAAAGGCAAGAATATTAAAAAAATAGCCGTTCAACTTATAAAGTTTTACCAGATCTTGATCTCTCCCCTTCTGGGGAGAAATTGCCGTTTTGTTCCAAGCTGTTCTGAATATTGCATAACCGCAATTGAAAAATACGGGGTAGCAAAGGGATTGTGGAGGGGGATGAAAAGAATAGCCAGATGCAATCCTTGGAATAAAGGCGGGAGAGACGAAGCATAATGAATTTCATTTCAACAATTTTCAACGAAGCTCTATACCGGCCATTGCTTAACATATTGGTCTTGTTTTATGAATACATTCCGGGGAGAGACCTCGGAATTGCAATAATCGTTCTTACTGTTTTAATAAAGCTCATTTTTTATCCTTTAGGATCAAGAGCGATAAAATCACAGAAGGCGCTTGCGGATTTGCAGCCCAAGATAAAGGAGATACAAGAAAAGCACAAGGATAATAAAGAAGAGCAGGGCCGTCGGTTAATAGAGCTTTATAAGAATGAGAAGATAAATCCTTTCTCGGGCTGTTTGCCGGTTTTAATCCAGTTGCCCGTTCTGATCGCCCTATATCAGGTTTTTTGGGCCGGCTTAAATCCTGGCCAGCTAAATCTCATCTATAGTTTCGTGCCAAGGCCGGAGACTATTAATCCCATGTTTTTAGGTTTTTTAGATCTTTCTAAGCCGAATATAATTCTTGCTGTGATTGTGGGTGTCGCCCAATACATTCAAATTAAATTTATAACACCCAAAGACGGAAAAGCCGCCAAAAGCGATTTCAACGCTCAAATGCAAAAACAGATGCAGTATTTCGCCCCCGTCTTCATGCTCATAATCCTCATAGGGCTCCCTTCGGCCCTGGGGCTTTATTTATTTACCACCACCCTATTTACAATAGTCCAGCAATATCTTATAACGAAAAAAAACAATGATAGAGAAGATAAAAGAACTAACTAGGGAGTTTTTCCGAAAATCCGGCCTGGACGGGGAAATCACAGTTCTTCCCAAAGGAGAAGACTCCTTCCAAGTGGCTTTAAAAACCGATGAACCTCAAATGCTGATCGGCAGGAACGGAGAGACTTTGGCTGAAATCCAGAGGCTTTTGAGAGCTGTCCTCCAGCATAGCATTGGGGAAAATTTCTACTTGGATTTAGATGTTAACGGCTACAAACAGAAAAAGACGGAATATTTAAGGCAAACCGCAAAAGAGGCAGCAGATGAAGTATTTTTAAGCCAAAAAGAGAAAGAGCTTCCGCCCATGCCTTCTTATGAAAGAAGGATCATCCATATGGAATTGTCCGGCAGAAGCGACGTTAAAGTGGAGAGCATGGGCGCAGAGCCTGATCGGAGGATAGTTATAAAGCCAACCCTTACATAAATAATCTTATCAGCCAAGTCGGGAGGATGTCGTTTAATAGAGGGATTCTTTCAATAACAAAGGGGATAATCAGAGATTTTATCGGAGGCTTTGCGACTACAGACAATAAGGCCATAAAAATAATTTCCAGAGGCAGTTCCCAAATTTGATCAAGGATCGGGATAGGAATCAAATCTCCTATTTCAATCAAAACTGCGACAGCAACGAGAACAAGCCCTCCCGGGGAAAACAAAATATTTCTTGGAATTCTTGCGAACCACTTCCCTTTCTTTGGAGAAGCGGTGGTTTTTTCTTCATCCCCAGGCATATTAGTAGCCTTGTTTGGCCTCTTTTATTTTCTGCAACTGTTCCGGAGAAGTGGTGATAATCTGGTCTTCCGTATATGAAGCAATTATTTTTATTAATACATGCTTTGTTCCGGCGAAAAATATTCCCTCCCCCACCGGAGATTCCAGAAGAAGCATCTTTTCCTCGTCTGTTAAATTAAAGGTGTTTTTTACTGTTTCAATTGTCGCCGGGCTCTGCTTCATCAGCATTACCAAAGACGAGTTGGTTATAATCGGCTGGCCGTATTCAGATCTCATAAAATCATTTACGTCCTGGGTGATGGTCGTCACTCCCAGCCAGTATTTCCTAGCTCTTTTCACTGTGCCGAAAAGGAAGGATGCTCCCTCCTCGCTTTTAATAAGCCACCAGGCTTCGTCCACAATCAAAAGGCGTTTCTTTAACTCTCTGGTTATTTCTTTCCAGATAAACCTTAAGATAACAAACATGGCCATAGGCCTCAACTCATCCTCCATATCCCTGATGCCGAAGACTATCAGTCTGTTTTTCATCGTGACATTAGAGGGTTGATTGAAAAAATTGGCGTAAACCCCTTTGGTAAATCTTTGGAGCCTCCTCGCCAACGATTCGGCTCCCTCCATCGTGAAGAGAACCTGTTCCAGATCTCCCAATAATGGGAAGGGAAGGCCATCCGGCTTTCCCCAGAGCTTGGAGTCTGATTCTATTGTTATATCTTTTGCCGCGTAAGTCTCAGTGATCGCTTTATCCATAATTCCATCTTCTTCCGGGGTGAGCCCTCCTAACATTAATCTCATTAATCCAACGAGGTTTATAATACTGCTGCGGAGGACATCTTCGGCGCTTTCATCTTCTCTGGGCTGGGGCAAGTCAAAAGGATTGATATGGTGGGAGGAAGCCAAGGAAATATCATAAAAGGCTCCCCCGACCGCTTCCGCCAGGAATTTGTATTCGTTTTCAGGATCCAAGATAATGGAATCCACTCCAAGCATCAAATACCTTAATATTTCCAGTTTTACCGAATATGATTTTCCGCTTCCTGACGAAGCAAAAATAACCGAATTGGCATTTGCCAAAGTGAACCTGTCAAAGAGGACGATGGAGTTGTTGTGCCTGTTGATTCCATAGAGTATCCCTTCGTTGGAGCTTAAATCAAACGAGATGAAAGGGAAAGCGCTGGATAAAGGACCCGTGTTTATTAACGTTGTTACTGCCAATTGGTCCAGATTATATGGAGAGGTTGACGTGAATGCTTCCTTTTGCTGGTAAAGGGCCGGCTTGATATATATTAGCCTTGATTCCAGAACAGATCTTAAATTTGTTTCAATTTCCCTTAATTCATTTTCTTCATCCGCATAGATTGTCAGATACAAGCTAAAGCGGAACATCCTTTCCTGGGCTGTTTGGAGTTTGTCTCTCAAATCTTCCAAGTCTTGGTAGGATGTTTCCAAAGATGGGTCGCGGATAAGCCCCTTCTCTTCCCTTTCGGCGACTTCAGCCTGCACCTCGGTCACTCTTCTTCTCAACTGCTTTAAAATCTTTTCGGAGGAAATCGGATGGAAAAAGAAAGAAATATCCATCGGATAGTTCATGTTTATGATCGGAGACAGCCAGCCGGAAGTAAGATATCTCGGATAAGAAAAGATGAAATAGCTTTTAGCCAGTTTTTCCCCTATTTTGATATAGTTCTGCTTGGCTTCAATAAAAGAGGGGGCGATTATGTCGCTTATTCTCATCGGTTCTTCTGTGAAAAACTGCTCGTCTATTTCAGTTTTCTTCTTGAATAGATTTTTAAATTCAGGCAATTTCATAATTTTTACTCCAACAACTCAGGGGGGAATTCGGGATAGAATCCCTTTTCAGCTTCAATCGGATGGTATAACGCCCAGAGAAGTTCGGCAATCTCCAAAGTATTCAACGGGACGGCTTCCAGTCCGCAGGACTTCAGCCCCATCATTACAAACTCAACCCTTTGCATCAGCTGATTTTTGGCTCTTTGGAACAGATCCTCGGTCATCTCCGAAAACGCGGCTGTGTTTACAGGAGTGCCGGAGGATTGGGTTTCCATTAAAGAAAAAGGAACGGAGATATAAAAACTTTTTTGCATAATGGAACCTTCTCTTAAGATCTCATCTACAAAATTGCGGTATTCTCCAATCTGCGTTTTTAAGAGCTCATTGGATTCTTTTGCTTTTATCTCATCCAATTTCTCTAAATAGCCGGTTATATTCAGCTTTCGGGAAACTCCCAGTATCTGGCAGGGGAAATCCAATGAGTTTAGGAAATTTTGGAACTGGTAAAGTATGGCGTTCTGCTCTTCGGCTGATTTCAATGCGAAATTCAAGGAAGAAATCATTAAGGTGGATCTTAGCCCCTTATTTTTTAAAATGATTATTCCTTCCTTTATTTTTTCAATTTGTAAAAAATCCTGCGTTGATGCCATTTATTTTGTTTCTATGTGGGTATATAAATCGTTTAATTTGCTGGAGCGGGAGACCTTTAATCTCGGTCCCTTATGCTCTTCTTCTTCAAGTTTTTGCTCCTCCATTTTTCTTTTTAAAACATCGCTTCTCGCAATTCTTATAGGAGCTATTTTTTTCTTCCAAAGGAATACCTTAGGTTTGAACAAATACATGAAAGATTTAAACACTATGGCATAGAAAGGTATCCCCTCTTTCCGGTAAAGGGCGAGAAACGCTGCTCCGCCAACCAGTATAATTGTAAAAATTACGAAAAGATAAAGAGGAACGGCAAAAAAAAGAATAATGCAGATTGCTCCTGCAGTGCCGATAAATAAAAACTGCTTGAAAGTTAAAGGCCCTACTATCTTGGCCTCCTTTTCTATAAATTGTGGAACAGTGAATTCCATTTATTCCAAAGGTTCTAAATATCTGTCCGACCCGTTTTCGCCTTTAGGTTGCTGGGGAACAGGTTTCTTCTCTGCGGCTGGCGCATGCTTTGCTTCTGGAACCTTTTCCAATTTAATTCCGTAAAGCGGATCCAGACTGTTTTTTAAATTGAAAAATATTTCATTATTTAGTTTTGAAAAAACAGCTGGATTATTCAAAACTTTCTTGAATTCATCGGGAGGAAGTATTCCTAGAAAAACATACCCGACCTGTTTTAAAATGTTTGTAAAGGAATCCTGCAGGCCGTTTTTTTGGCAGGCATCTCTTACCAGTTCCCCGATCTTATTTGAATAAACGGCGTCTTGAAGATCTTTAGGAAGTTGGCCGTAAAGCTCTTGAAGCTGTTCTTTTGTGTATTCCTCCATAATTTTATTTAATTATAGCATACTCCTCAAAATATCTGGAAGTGGAAAACCTTGACAAACATTAAAAATTCATTAAAATTAATTATAGAACATGCAATTTCATTAGAACCCTAGAACCCTGTGGAAAGGATTGAACATGGTAATTCGAGATTTTGAGGAGCAGGAAAAAAGAAAAAAGTTGGAAGGACTCCGCCAGTTAACCGAAAGGGCGGTCAGCCCGAATGATGAGCTCGAAGCAATCTTTGCTGCTCAGAAGCTTGGCTTGCTTCCGTCGGCGGATGCAGCTACGTTATTTCTATTTCAAGGAGGAACGCGGCTGATACTGACGTGAGCGGGGGCAGCGAAAAAAGGGGCATCTCTCTGAGAGATGCCCTGTTTTTTTTATTCCGGGTCTGTTAATGTTTGGCTTTCGGGAGTTGGAGTGGGTTTGTTTATCGGCGCCGGAAAGCTCTCTTTGGAAAGCTTAGGCAGAGCTTGAAGCATAAAAGATTTCCAAATAGGTCCGGATATCGTAACGGATGATTTATTGCTCATTGCGGTATTGTTATTGTTTCCGGCCCATACTCCCACTGCGAGATTGGGAGTATACCCTATCGCCCACGCATCCTTATAATTGTTAGTTGTTCCTGTTTTAGCAGCCACTTGATAGCCGGGAATATATAGGCTTGAATTTGCTCCAAACATTGGAGTCCTCGCATCGTTATCCGATAAAACGTCGTTCAAAATCCTTACCGCCTCCGAATCAAAAACTTTTCTTGGAAATTTATTGTTCTCTTCCACAATATTCCCCTCGGAGTCTTCTATCTTTAATATCGCCGAGGGAGGGATCCTCCATCCATCGTTTGCAAAAACTCCATAAGCTGAAGTTATATCCAATAGTTTAACTTCAGCTCCGCCCAATACCATTGAGGGTCCCGGGAAAAAGCCGGGGTTATCCAGGGTTGTTATCCCGGCTTTTTTTGCCGTGGCCATGGTGTCATCCAATCCTGATAAATACAATAGCACCTTTATAGCGGGAATATTTAGAGATTGCGCCAGGGCTTGCCTTAGGGCGACCGGACCCCGGAATAATCCATCGTAGTTTTGGGGAGTGTAATGCTCTCCTCCCCAGACTCCGAAATCAGTCGGTTCGTCTACAACCACATAATCGGATCCGTATCCTTTTTGGAATGCCGTAAGATAGGCAAAAGGCTTAAAGGCCGATCCAGGCTGCCTTCCCAAGCCGTAAGTGGCGACATTTACTTTAGGCTCAAAAAGGCAATTTCTTCCGGGCGAGCATCCTTCTGGATAGGATTTCCCGAACCAATCTATGGATCCTGCCATTGCCAGTATTTCTCCAGTTTTGGGATCTATTGCTACGATCGCGGCATTGTGCGCGTTGTAGTTTTTTATTCTCTCAGCATTGCTTTCCAATAAATTTTCGGCATTTTGCTCCATGTCCCAATCCAATGTGGTGTAAACTTTAAATCCGCCTTCTTGCAAAGATGTTTCTCCATATTTCTCCATCAAATACTGTTGGACATACAATACAAAATGGGGAGCTTTTATTCCCTGTGAAAATTCGGCAAACTTAAGCTCCTCCTTTTTAGCTTTTTCCGCATCTTCTTTGGAAATATAATTTTCAGCCGCCATCCGGTCCAAGGCATAATCTTTTCTGCCGAGAAGTTTATCCAGATGGTTCCCAAAAGGAGAATAATAGCTAGGCGCTTTGATTATCGCGGCGATGCAGGCAGATTCTGCCAGCCCCAAATCTTTAGCCGGCTTGTTAAAATATGTTTTTGCGGCCGCCTCAGCCCCGTAAATATTGACTCCCAGCGGTATCTGATTGAGATACCACTCCAAAATCTGATCTTTGGAATATTTCCTTTCCAATTCCATGGTCAAAATTATTTCTCTTACTTTTCTTTCTGCGCTTTTTTCCGTGGAGAGGAATGTGGAACGGATTAATTGCTGAGAAATTGTGGATCCTCCATAAGCCAGGCTTCCATTATTCCAGTCAAGCTTTAATGCTCTTAATATCCCGGTAAAATCTATTCCATTATGAGAGTAGAAATTTGCGTCCTCTGTGGCGATGACGGCGTGTTTTAAATTATCGGAAATTTCAGACAAAGGGACAATCTCTCTCTTTTCTTCTCCATAAAGCTCATAAAGAAGGACTTTTCCGGTCCGGTCATAGATTTTAGTGGATTCCACGAATTCCCTTTCGGTGAATTTTTCAGGCCGGGGAAGATCCTTTGCATAAAAAACAAAAGTAGCTGTTCCCAAAAAGGCGATGAACAAAAAAGCAACCAAGAGGACTCCGGCTATAAACCACAACTTGCGATGCTTATTCTCGCCTGGCATGATTGAATTAAATATATATTTATTTTAATATGAAATAACGAATTAATACAATATGAAACTAAATACCACAATAGAAAGCCTGTTGTCGCGCGGGGTAGATAAGATTATACCCGATAAAAACAATTTTGCCAATCTCTTGGAAAATAAAAAGATAAGGGTGTATTTGGGCATTGATCCGACTGGAGGAAAGCTCCATTTGGGGCATACGATAAACCTTTTGAAACTTCAGGAGTTTGCTGAGCTGGGGCACGAAGCGATTTTAGTCATTGGCACCGGGACGGTGGTGGTGGGAGATCCGTCGCAGAGAAAAGAAGCTCGAAAAAAGATCTCGAAGAAGGAGGTGCGGGAAAATATAAAGACGTGGAAAAAACAGGCAGGAAAGATACTTGATTTTAAAAAAGTGAAAATTAGAAAAAACGGCGACTGGATTCTTAAATTGAAATACGAAGACATTGCCGAATTGGGATCGCATATTTCAGCCGCCCAGCTGTTTCAAAGAGATAATTTCCAGGAAAGAATGGCCAGGGGAGATTATGTTTCATATAAAGAAACAATGTATCCTTTAATGCAAGGATACGATTCGGTTTACTTAGATGTGGATTTAGAAATCGGCGGATCGGACCAGCTGTTTAATATGCTTGTGGGGCGGGAACTTCAGAAGAAAATAAATAACCGTGAAAAATATATTCTAACCTCCCCCATGATATTGGGAACAGACGGAAAGCCGATGAGCAAAACATCTGGGAACTGCGTCTGGATCGAGGATTCTCCAAAGGAAATGTTTGGCAAGATCATGTCTATGCCCGACGAATATATTTTTGATTATTTTGAGCTGGCTACCCGTTTTCCAACGGATGAAGCGCAGAGATTAAAGAACTCGGGGGCCAACCCGAGAGATCTTAAAGCTCGCTTGGCAAAAGAAATAATTAAAATGTACTATTCCGAAAAAGAAGCGGTAAGAGCAGAAGATGAATTCGAAAGGGTATTTGTAAAAGATGAGTTCCCTTCCGATATCCCCGAAATCAAGGTCGAGGTCAAGGTCGAGGACGGGCCTCGACCTCGGCTTAATATTTTAGACCTGCTCGTGCAGGCGAAAATCGCTTCTTCAAAAACAGAAGCCAAGCATCTGATTGAGCAAGGCGGAGTGAAAATAAATGGCGAAGTCAAAAAAGATTGGAAAGAGAAAGTGGAAATAAAATCAGGCATTATTGTTCAAGCCGGGAAAAGAAGATTTGCGAAAATAAAATGAGGAAGATCGGAATAATTTTATCGTGGATTTTTATCGCCGCCTGCGCGGCGGTTTTTGTCTTTATTCCAAAGGAGGAAGCAAAAGAAGCCGTGAAAAAGGAGCTAACTTTGGAACAAAAAATGGGGCAGGTTTTTATGATTGGCATTGAAGGGAAAACGATAACCGGAGAAACCGAGAGATTGATAAAGAAACTGCACCCGGGCGCAGTCCTGCTTTTAGGAAAAAACATAGGGACCGAAGATGAATTAAAAGGATTGATTTCTTCTTTGCAGAAAATAGCGGTTGAAGACACGGGCCTTCCTTTATTTATCGCGATAGACCAGGAGGGCGGAGAAGTTTCAAGAATAAGCTGGGTGGAGAAAACCGCCCAATCGGAGATTAAAAGCGAAGACGAGGCGTATAATGTAGGAAGGAGAAGAGGGAGCCAACTGAAAGAGCTGGGAATCAATCTGAACCTCGCTCCCCTGCTGGATGCGCTTTCAAAAAATGATTTTATTTCTCCAAGAGGATTTTTAAAAGACAGCGGAAAATTGGGAAACAAAATAACCGAGGGCCAGAGAGATGCGGGAATTCTTTCTTGCATCAAGCATTTTCCAGGATATGGAGGGATATTAATCCATCCTGAAGACAACTTAACGCACAGCGCCAAGTTTCCTGTTTTCTCCCAATTCCGGGAAGTGGAGAATCCGGAGATGATAATGGTTTCCAATGCAATATATGAAGAAGACAGTTCCCCTTTCGCCTTTTTGGAATCTAGAATAAATTTTTTGAAAGAAAATATTCCGGGAGATTATTTGGTAATGTCGGATGATTTATCCCAATATTCTTTGCTGAATAATTATTCTCTGGAAGACATTGTTTCAAAGCCTATAAATGCCGGGATAAACATAGTTATATTCTCCGGACATAGGAGCTCAATTGAGGAAGGGGTTTCTGAAGCCGTTAAGGCGGCGAACGAGGGAAAAATAGACAAACAAAAACTGGACGAATCTGTCCAGAAAATAATTGGATTGAAAGGGAGGTATTTTAACTTAATCTGACTTCAGGAAGGTAAGTGTAGCAGAGGGCGATGCCCAATGCGTCAGTGGCATCGTCTTTTCTTTTGGCCTTATCTTTTGGTTTTGCTTCCAGATTCAGCATTTTCTTTATCATTTCCTGCACTTGTTTTTTTTCAGCTTTTCCATAGCCGGTGATTGCCATTTTCATTTGGAGGGGCGTAAATTCAAAAACAGGAAGATTGTTTTCCTCGGCCGTGAAAAGGATGACCCCCTTCGCTTGGCTTACAGGCATGGCTGTTTTCAGGTTTTTAAAAAAATAAACGTTCTCGATTGCGAGAACTTCCGGATGATGTTTCTTTATGATTTTGTTTAACTCTTGGTTAATGATATGCAGTCTTTTTTCGGCTCTCAGAGAAGAACAGGTTTCAATGCACCCGTAATCAATCACCTCGATTTCTTTGCCCGTCTTCCTTATAATTCCAAAGCCCGTTGTTGCGGTTCCCGGATCAATTCCGATGATGATCATATTTTAAGATTTGAGAAAATATTTTGCACCGCGTCGTTGTCGTCCAAGGCTTCGAAAAGGTTTTCCAGAGCTTCTTTGTTCTGGACTTCTATTTCTTCTTTGGCTACCCAGTCCAAGGAAGCGGAATCGATTGCGACACCCTTTTCTTCGAGAGATTTTTTAACTTTATCCAACTCTTCCGGCTTGGTGACTATTTCAAAGAAATCGTTTCTTTGCTTTATATCTTCCGCTCCCGCTTCAATCGCTGTTAATTCAAGATCGTCCTTTTTGGCTGCTATGATTACTCCCTTTCTTTCAAACATCCATTTTACAGATCCCTCATTAGCCAGTTTTCCGTTATATTGGTTTAATATTTGCTTTATGTCTCCAAGAGTCCTGTTTTTATTGTCTGTAATTCCCTCAATTATGATGGCGACTCCGGAGGGTCCTAAAGCTTCAAAAGTGAAAGATTCCAGTTTTTCACCCTCCAGTTCTCCTGTTCCCCTTTTGACGGCCCTATCAATATTTTCTTTGGGCATATTTACCATCTTTGCTTGGTCTATTGCCACCCTTAAGTTGGCATTTGTCGCCGGATCTCCTCCTTTTTCCCTGGCTGCAATTGAAATTAAACGCGAGACCTTTGAAAAGGTCTTGCTTCTCTTTGCGTCTTCAACCCCCTTTTTGTGTTTGATGCTAGCCCAGTGGCTATGGCCTGACATGTTATTGTAATTGGATTTTAGCCCATTTTCTTTTTCAAGTAAAGAACAAATCCGGCGCAAAGACTTGCGGTAAAAAGAGAAATTGCGATTACGGGAGTTTTGGGCTCGGAATGCGAAAGGCGGATTTCCTGGATTTGGGCTAGGGAAGCCCTGCTCTCCGGGGCCGGCCCCGCCCCTTTCTCCCTAGGTTGCTTTTTAATTTCTGCCGGCGGATAATTCCATTTCCATCCCGAAGCGGTTTTAATATAAGGGATGCCTGTATCGGAATGCTCAAAATTTACGGCGTCTGCGGCGGATCCGTCGGGCTTCGTTAACTTTAATCCGTCTCCGGAATTGTTGAGTGTAATTTTTGTTTCGGAACGATAAAGGGTTAAAATGGAAAAAGCTTTTAGCTTTGCGCTTAATTCGTATGGAACAGGAGTTCCAGAAATATCTTCAATTTTCCATCCGGATAGGTCAACGTCAAAATCATTCCCATTTTTTATTTTTATATACTCCCCTTCTTCATCGCTTCCGGCGGGCGAGGGCATTATCTCTGTAAAATATATGTTGCCGGCATAAACAATTTCAGAAGATTTTATTTCCGGACTTTTTGGAACCAAAATATTTTCCAATTTTATTTCAGCCAGTCCCTGCTCTTTTATCTTCTCTAAGGTTGCGGGTCCGATTCCTTTAACTCTTAACAAGTCATCCAGAGAAGAAAAAGGCCTTGCCTCCATGATTCTTTGGGATAGAGCCGGCCCTATCCCTGTAATTTTATCTAATTCTTCCGCCGGAGCAGTATTAATATCTATTGCGCAAGCAACAAGCGGCAAAAAAAGCAGAAGAATTGCTAAAATCTTGTGCATATTCCATTTTAACAAAAAACCGCCCCCGCCAGAAGGCGATGGGCGATTCTTTGTTAGAATGTTATTACCACTCTTTCTTTTCTCCGGCGAATTTTCTATCGCCGAAATTTCTTCGTGGTTCCATTGGGCGAGCCTCGTTCACTGTAATGTTCCTTCCTTCGAAATCCTTTCCGTTGAACATTTCAATGGCTTTTTGGGCTTCTTCCTCAGTGGACATTTCCACGAAACCGAATCCCTTAGATCTTCCTGACATTTTGTCCATTATAATCGTTGCCGATTCAACGGTGCCAGCTTGAGCAAATAGCTCTCTAAGAGAATCTTCGACGGTGCTGTAAGGCAATCCGCCTACGTATAATTTCTTTGCCATGTATTCTATGTGACTTATAATAGTAAGCCGACCGCCTTCAGTCTTTCAAAAGAAAGAAAAAGTTGATACTTACTGTTAATTACAGTATACACCTATTTTAAAAAATGTCCAGAGGGTTTGTGCTAACTTTCAACAAAAGTGAGCGCGCACCCTTCTTTCCCTGCTCTCCCTGTTCTGCCGATTCTATGGATATAGTCATCGTAAGTGGCAGGCAAATCATAATTTATTACGTGGCTTACTCCGTTAATATCCAAACCTCTGGCTGCCACATCGGTGGCAATCAATACCTGCGTTCCCCCGATTTTAAATGATTGCAGCGCCCTTTGTCTTTTCGATTGGTTTTTATTGCCGTGTATTGAGTCTGTTTTAAAGCCTCTTTTCGCCAAATCTCTAGAGAGTCTTTCCACCCCCATTTTGGTCCTGCCGAAAACAAGAACCTTGCTGAAACCGGGTTTTATCAATAAATCATGAAGAACCTCTATTTTGGAAGCGCCTCTTTGCACCCTAACAATGTCTTGATGTATCCCTTCTGCGGCCGCAGAAGTTTTTACAGAGACCCTAATCGGATTCTTTGTAAATTCTCGAACGGCGCTTTCAATCTCATTTGACATTGTCGCCGAAAAGAGAAGGGCTTGCCTAGTTTTGGGAAGGAATGAAGCAATAAACCGGATGTCGTTAATAAAGCCCATGTCTAACATTCTGTCTGCTTCGTCTAAAACCAGGCTGCCGAACCTGGGCAGGATAATTAACTTTCTTTGGACTAGATCTTTAATCCTTCCGGGCGTGCCTATAACGAAATTGTGGGGACGCCTTAATCCTTGTATTTGTTTGCCGATGCTCGCTCCCCCGACGCAGCATACCGAGAAGATATTAAGAGTCCTTGAAAACTCCTTCAGTTCCTGGTCTATTTGGATTGCGAGCTCCCTTGTCGGAGCGATTATCAAAGCATTTTCTTTCCCTTGAGAAAGGATTATTTTATTTATCAAAGGGATAAGAAAAGCGCCGGTTTTGCCTGTTCCTGTATTTGCGATGCCGACTAAATCCAAACCCTTTAACAAGTGGGGTATGGCTTTGTCTTGGATTGGCGTTGGGATAGCGTAGCCCTTTTTCGCAATATTATTCTTAATTCCTTGGCTGATATTAAAATCAGAGAATCTGTGCTCCGAAATATATTGTTCTGTCTTCTGGGGGACGCAATTCGTATTGATAAATTTTGAAATATCAATGCGGGCGCCCCTTTTAAAGTTATTTGATCGAAAACGCCCCCTTGAGCTGAAAGGACTTTTCCTGAAATCATTTTTTTTGTAACTGCGCATTCTGTTTAAAAAATAATAGCGAGCCTATAAAGGTCCCGCTATTTACGTTTCTGTTTATAGTATGTTGATATATTATACCAAAAGAATAGTTTTGTCAATAGTTAGATCAGCTTGCTCGGATTTTTAAATGCCAAACCTAAATGTTCGTATGCTTGTTTTGTCGCGGTTCTTCCTTTGGGGGTTCTTTCAATAAATCCCAATTGCATCAAATAGGGTTCATAAACATCCAAAATGGCGTCTTTCTCCTCCGAAGTGGAAGCGGCTAGAGTTTGGAGCCCCACGGGTCCGCCTTCAAATTTTATGATTATGGCCTCAAGTATTTTCCTGTCTCCCTGCTCTAACCCCCTCTTGTCTATGTCCAAAAAACGCAAACCTTTTTCCGTGATTTCTTCTGTGATTACATCAGTCCCTTCCATTTGGGCGAAGTCTCTTATTCTTTTGACCAATCTATTTGCCGCTCTTGGAGTGAATCTTGACGATTTCGCAATCATGCTTCTTGCCCTCGGTTCTATCTTTACTCCAAGGATTCTGCTCGATCTCTCAATTATCTTTTCTATGTCCTCCTCAGTGTAATATTCCACTTGGAAAGTGGCTCCGAACCTGTTTCTCAAAGGAGCGGAGAGCAAGGCCAACCTGGTAGTGGCTCCGATAAGGGTGAATTTTGGAAGATCCATGTCCATTGTTCTGGCCATGGGTCCCTTTCCTAAAATCAAGTGGAGTTTAAAATCTTCCATAGCAGGGTACAGGAATTCTTCTATCATTCTGTTTATCCTATGGCATTCATCTATGAATAGAATGTCTCCCGGAGACAGGCTTGTTAATATAGCTGCTAAATCCCCTATCTTTTCCAAGGTGGGGCCGGCAATCGTCTTTATTTTCGCATTAAGCTCTTTTGCGACTATTCTGGACAAAGTAGTCTTTCCCAGCCCGCTTCCTCCGTAAAATAACAGATGTTCTACCGTTTCAGCCCTTTTTTTAGCCGCTCCGATAATGATTTGGAGGTTTTTTTTAATTTTTTCCTGCCCGATATATTCTTCCCAAGTGTCGGGCCTTAATGCGGAATCTAAGCTGTCATCTCTTGACATTTTAATTATATTTTGTTAAAATGGCGATGTTATTAAAACAGGCCTAGGGCTGCGGGGGCTTGGAGTGCTCTGCAGATGGATGGTTTGGCTTTATGCGAAACTACACCTCAAGAGCATTCTAAACTTTTGTTCCAAACGCTTAAGTTCTCCCCCCTCAGCCCCGGGCCTGTTTTTTCTTTTTTCAAATTGATCCCCCGGTAACCTTTTCCACCTCTTCTATGGTTGTCAGGCCTTGCAGAACCTTGATGAAACCATCTTGCTTCATTAAAACCATGCCCTTTTTGATTGCAAAATCCCTTAAATCAGCTATTGACGGAGAAGTCATTATTAACCTTTCCATATCATCATCAACCACAAAAAACTCATATATTCCAAGCCTTCCTTTATATCCTGTATTGTTGCAATATCCGCACCCCTTGATTTTGGGAATCTTTAAATTCTTTTTAATCTCAGGCATGTCCACTGTTTTGGGAATATTCTTCAATTCTTCTTTTATTTTTTTTATTTCCTCCGGAGTTGCATTTTCCATCTTTGAACATTTCGGGCAGACCCTCCTTATCAATCTTTGGCCAATCGCCATATTTATAGCCGGAGCGATATTTGCCGGGGTTTCGCCTAAAGCCTGAAGGCGGGAAATCGTGCCGGCGGCGTCGTTCGTATGGACAGTGGTTAAAACTAGATGGCCGGTCAAGGCTGCCTGAAGCGCGATTTTCGCTGTTTCAAAATCTCTTATTTCCCCCACCAGGATAACATCCGGATCCTGCCTCATTATGGATCTTAGTCCGGAAGCAAAATCATAAGCTTTTTCTTCCTTGGCGGCAGACCCGGAAAAGTCAATTGTTTTTTTGGAGCTTGCCTGGGTTTGGGATATCCCTTGCAAGTGGTATTCAATCGGATCTTCAATGGTTATGATCTTTATCTCGGGGTTATTCAACTTTTTAAGGATTGCGTAGAGGGTTGTGGTCTTTCCTGAACCCGTTGGACCGGTTACAACCAGCATCCCGTTGGGCTGGGCGATTTGCTTATTGAAAGTAT
>Ga0105104_10001004_pt1 | contig 21805 bp, 19 predicted proteins | sample PPLLaktember2015_3_FD_87034 | JGI IMG/M metagenome (GOLD analysis project Ga0105104, IMG submission 87034) | Freshwater sediment microbial communities from Prairie Pothole Lake near Jamestown, North Dakota, USA - PPLs Lake P7 Core (6) Depth... | ecosystem: Environmental > Aquatic > Freshwater >... | reverse complement strand
ATTCATTGGGGCTTCCGCCTTGAACCAAACAATCATCCCGGATGGATGGTAATCAAAAATTACTTGACCAGGTATCATAGTTTTCTTCGCTAATCCGCGCTAATCGGCGCGAATTTTCAAAGCATTCGTGAAGACACCTGCACTTGCAGCGCCGGTGCAAGTGTTAGCGTAAATTCGCGGGCTCATTTCCGATCTTGACAAAGCCATGAACCGGACATAATTCCTACTTGTATGAGTGATGTTAAATTGCTATAATTCGGACAAGTTCAATCCATATTAATGATAGTTACATCGACAAGGCACACCCATCTTACGATGAGGATGCACCCCTAATAAAAACTGCCGAAGGAATTTCCCTCGGCAGTTTTGTTCCAGAGAAAGGAGGCGGATAGGGTTACGGTTGATGAAGGTCGACCAAAATTGTTTGTATGCATAGCAAACAAATATAACCTTTCATTCACGAGGAGAGTTTTAATGATAAGCAATACCTTTCGTATGTTGATCATCGTAACGATGTTCGCTGCAACTTTCGCCTATGCGCCACCCGCAATGGCAGGTTCCGCATCCTGCGACAAACGCGTCAACAACACATTTAAAAAATTATTGGAGTGTGTAACTCTGGAGGGAGCACGCGAGCATCAAGCAGCTCTTCAGGCCATTGCCGATGCTAATAACGGGATTCGTACTTCCGGCACCCCCGGCTTCGATGAATCCATCGCTTATGCAGAACAGGTCTTTACCAATGCAGGCTACAACGTGACGATACAGCCCTTTGAGTTCCAGACATTTATTTCCCTTTCACCGTCCATCCTTGAACAGGTCTCACCACCGCCCGCGGGGCCGATTGAAAACAACATTATGTCGTACTCCGGAAGTGGGGATGTTACAGCGGCAGTCAGCATTCCAAGTGGTGATTTTCGAGGATGCAATGCTGCTGACTTTGCCGGGTTTCCCGCAGGAAATATCGCCTTGATCAGTCGCGGTGCTCCGGTGGGCTTTCCCGTTGCATGCACATTCGGGCTAAAGGCAACGAACGCTTATAATGCCGGCGCGGCCGGTGTGGTCATCTATAATAACGCTCCAGGCGCAATAAGTGGCACGCTTGGAAACACATTCACCCTGGACATTCCGGTCACATCTGTAACACAGGAAGTGGGACAGCAGTTGGCGGCAACCACCGATCTCGTTTTGCACCTGAAGACCGATACCTTCCGTGGGATCGCGACAACCTACAATATATTCGCTGAATCTAAAAAAGGTAACCCGAACAACGTTGTCATGGTCGGTGCGCACCTCGATTCGGTCAATGCGGGTCCTGGCATCCAGGATAACGGTTCCGGTTCCGCTGCCATCCTCGAGGTCGCCGAGCAGATAGCAAAGGTCAAACCCCGCAACAAAGTGCGCTTTGCTCTGTGGGGAGCGGAAGAAGCCAATCTGGTTGGCTCGACCTATTATGTCAACAACCTGAGCGCCGAGGATAGGGACCGCATCGCTCTCTATCTCAACTTCGACATGATCGGCTCACCCAATCACGTCTTCTTTATCTATGACGGCGATGACTCGGATGCCGTGGGGGCAGGTCCCGGCCCGGCCGGCTCGGACGCAATTGAGAAAACCTTTGAAGCCTACTACACTATGGAAGGATTGCCATTCAAAGGCACCGACTTTACCGGTCGCTCAGACTATGGGCCCTTCATTGCCGTAGGAATTCCATCTGGTGGTCTCTTTACCGGCGCCGAAGGGCTAAAGACCCCGGATGAAGTTGCGCTCTGGGGCGGCACAGCGGGCCAGCAATATGATCCCTGCTATCACCTGGCATGTGACACATACGACAATATCAATCTCTCCGCCTACGATGTAAATGTAGATGCGGTGGCTTTCGCCACTTTACAGTACGCAATGAGCACCAAAGATGTCAATGGAGCAAAAGGCAAGGGGAACTTCCCACCTCTCAGCGGTACTCCATCCACCCCCAGTTCCGCTAGCGATAGTGGTGAACCGGTAGCAGAGTAGTAACTTTCTCATTACGAAAAACGACCCACTCTCGGCGAGGCGTGGGTCGTTTTTCGGTACCCGAATCTCAGTGCTTCATATAGTGATCCCAAGTTGCAAGATGGCGACAACCAAAAATCAAATTCAGGAAATATTTGAATAGAACACATTTCCTACTTGTATTCGAGACGCTAAATTGATATACTTTGGACAGTTTTTATCCAAATCAGTCACAAGCGCATCGAAAAGGCACACCTATCGTAAGATAGGAATGGGAAATTGCGAGTCTGCACACCTCTGGTGTAATGTAGATTGCTAAACTGCCGAAGAATTTCCTTCGGCAGTTTTGTTTTCAGAGTGAGACGGGCAGATATTCTTCAACTTAAAGTCCCAACAGTCGAAATTGGATATCTATCTTTAAAGGTTTAGCAAAGAGGAGAGTGCAATGGTCCTGCACAAAAAGTTTTATCTTTTTATTCTAGCCACAAGTGTATCGCTGCTGGTCTATACTTTGACCGGGTTGCCATCAGTGGCTGCCGACCACCGGGATCGAGCGTATGCTCTGGGTGACGAGGGTACGGATACCCTGCTCGAAATAGAGGCTGCTCATCATGGCGCAGGGGAACAGCATGGCGGGAGTGGTGGCGCTGGCGGACACCTGCCTGCTGCGAGTCTCAACGTGGAATTGGTTGGGCAGGTGACGGTAAGTAATATCGTGCGCAACAGGATCTCTGACGTTGGTGTTTTGGGCAATTATGCTTATCTGGGAGCGTCCAATCAACCCTGTGGGGCAGGCGGCGTATATATCATTGATATCTCGGATCCAACGACACCCACTGAAGTTGGTTTCATTCCCACCGCTCCCGGCTCGTTCGTAGGTGAAGGCGTTCAGGCCATAAACCTCAACACAAAATCCTTCAAAGGTGACATTTTGGTAATTAACAACGAAATCTGCGAGCGTACAGGCAGCCAGATTGGTGGGTTCTCGATTTATGATATAAGGAATCCACTATCGCCGGTGGCATTGGTTAAAGGAGCAGGCGACCCAACGCCTTCCCGATTCGCTGACACAAACCTGATCCATAGCGTCTTTGCCTGGCAGCAAGGAAAGAATGCCTACATTGTAACTGCAGACGATGAAGAAGCCGCTGATGTTGATATCTTCGACATCAGCGATCCCCGCGCCCCGCTGCAAATTGCCGAGGTGGGTTTAGCCAATTGGCCCGGAGCACAGAACTCTCAGTCTGCTGGAATAGGTAACTTCCGCGACAGTTTCTTGCACGATGTCGTAGTCAAGAAGATAAAAGGACATTGGATGATGCTTCTATCCTATTGGGATGCAGGCCACATCGTTCTAAATGTCGACAACCCGGACTCGCCGGTATTCATCAACGATACAGACTTTACAGATGCAGACCTCGAGACAGGTTTCCCCTCAGTGGAAGGGAACGCTCATCAGGCGGAATGGAGCCACGACAACAAGTTTATCATCGGTACTGATGAAGACTTCTCGACCCTTCGTGCGACCGTCGGAGTTGACTCAGGTCCTTTCGCGGGACAGAACTTCTTTGCGACACAGGGAAACGCCGCTCTAAAGATTACATCTGGCAGTCCACTATCTGGCACCACATATTTCGTCGGACGTGCCTGTAACGCATCCCCACCCCCGGCCGCACCATCAGCGAATGCTATTGCAGTAATCGAGCACGACGGTACCTGTTCCCTGACTGAAAAAGTGACAAATGCTCGAAATGCCGGATATGCTGCCAGAGTTGTGTTCAATCGCGACGCACCGGGTAAATGCGAAGCAATGATCAAGAGTACTGCTTCAGGAAACATTCCCTTCCTGTTTGTGAGTCGGTCGGCAGGATTCGCAATCCTGGGCATCACTGGATACAACCCGGCCAACTGTCCCAACGGATCGAATCCAGCCTTGCCCCCATCGGGAACAGTTGGCTCGACAGTAACCCTCAGCACCCATTTCGATGGCTGGGGCTATGTACACCTTTTCGACGCCAACACATTGCAAGAGATCGATACCTATGCGGTCTCGGAAAGTCTCGACCCGGACTTTGCTGCGGGCTTTGGGGTATTGTCAGCCCACGAGGTCGCCGTTGACATAGATTCTAATCTCGCCTACCTGTCCTACTACGATGCAGGCCTGCGTGCCATCAAATTTAGTTCTTCAGGTATTCAAGAGGTCGGACATTTTATCGATGCGAAGGGAAACGACTTCTGGGGTGTTCAAGTGTTTAGGCTGCCTGATGATCCCTCCCAGCAGACATACGTTGCTGCCAGTGACCGCGATAGCGGCTTGTGGATCTTCAAGTACACAGGTCCCTAGGGACGTAGGTCAAACATATCGATCAATAATAAGCAAGACCAGCGGGATCTTCCCCTGGTCTTCAATTTTGCTATTTTATGAGATAATTAAAATAATCCCTCCGCTGGGCATAACTATGAAATCAACCAAGATATTCATCATTTTCATTCTATGGTTTTTGTCGATTCTTGCCTGCAATATCCCGCTTGAACAAGTTCCTCCACCAGGCGAAGTGCAGACCGCGGCTGCATTAACTGTGCAAGCTGTGATGATGACGCCCGCGTTCACCAGGACAGCTTCGCCCCCCTCCGCGCTTGAGACGCCTTCGCCGACCAGTTCGCCGGGGCAAACCACCACGGTCACCCCCACCTACTCCGTACCCATGTTGACTGTGACGGAATCAACCAACTGCCGCACGGGTCCCGGGGAGGCCTACGAGATCATCTTCACCTACTTATCTGGCAAGAAACTGGAAGTCGTCGGTCGCTACGACCCCGGAAATTTCTGGCTGGTCAAATCCAATGAAAGCCCAACAGGCACCTGCTGGCTATGGGGACAATATGTAGATTTGACAGGCAGTTATTGGGCTGTCTCGAGCGTCACGCCGCCGCCCACCTCCACCGAGCGACCTCCTCAGGTAGCAACCCTCCTGGAATGGAGTTACCAGTGCAGTGGCAGAACTATAAACTTCACTGTGACCTGGAGAGACAATGCAACGAATGAGACAGGCTATCGCATCTTCCGAAATGACGAACTGCTTGTCGAATTACCAGCCAACTCTACCACGTACACAGAGGCGTATACGCCACCCGAGGGTCAGGGCGCAGCCTATTCGATCCAGGTATATGGCCGTGCCGGCTCGGCGAATACATATGTCGGCAGCATGAGATGCTAGTCATTCGAAGAAGATCATGAAAAGCCTGAAGAAACTCACTACATTTTTGTTGGATAGCCTTTTATTGATCACCTTGACTGCCTGTCAGATAGGCACGGTCGCCCCTGCCTATCTGACTGTGACGGAATCAACCAACTGCCGCACGGGTCCCGGGGAGGCGTACGAGATCGTCTTCACGTACCTGTCTGGAACGAAGCTGGAGATCGTCGGTCGCTACGACCCCGGAAATTTCTGGCTGGTCAAATCCAATGAAAGCTCAACAGGCACCTGCTGGATGTGGGGAGAATATGTGGAAGTGACAGGCAATGCTTCCGCTGTCCCAAATGTCACACCACCCTCCGCCTCAACCGGAGAGCCAGTACAAACGCTCATTGTAGACAGGTGGGAATATACCTGCGGAAGCGAATTCATAATCTTCACTCTGAATTGGCAGGATCGTTCGACGAACGAGACCGGCTATCGGCTCTTCCGAAACGGGGAACTGCTGATTGAACTGCCAGCTGCTTCAAACGCCTACACAGACACAGTTGCACTCACTGAAGATCGAAGCGTAGAGTATTACTTGCAGGCCTTTGGTTCTGATTGGACGATGAACAGCGCAGTGATGAGTGCGGATTGCTAATTTTGACAACGAACAGAAAAGGTCCCGGAGTTTTCCGGGACCTTTTTTTATGTGCCTTCCTCAAGTTGTTCCTTGATCTTCTTCGTCTGTTTGCCGCGCTCTTCGGTAGCGAGAATGCGCTTGCGGATGCGATACGACTGAGGCGTAACTTCGAGCAGCTCGTCGTCAGCCAGGTATTCGACCGCTTCGTCGAGAGACATCTGGCGGGGCGGCGTGAGGCGGATCTCCATGTCACCGCGCGAGGAACGGATGTTCGTCAGGTGTTTCTTCTTGCAAACATTGATCGGCATATCCTGGCCACGTGCGTTTTCGCCCACAACCATACCCTCATAAACCGAAACACCCGGACCCAAAAACAAGGTACCGCGCTCTTCGGCATTCTTCAAAGCATACGCCGTCGTTTCACCCGCTTCCCAGGCGACCAGCGATCCGGTCGTACGCGTGGACATCGGGCCTGCCATTTCATCATAACCATGGAAGATCGTGTGCATGACGCCCTCACCGCGGGTGGAGGTAAGGAACTGATAGCGGAATCCCAACAAGCCGCGCGTGGGGGCGATATAGACGATGCGCGTCATTCCCTGACCCGCGTCGTGCATTTCCATCATTTTGCCGCGTCGCGACCCAAGCATTTCCACTACCACGCCGACGGTTTCATTACTGGTCTCGATATGGACTTCTTCGTACGGTTCGAGCAGCGCGCCGTCATCCGCCTTGTGGAAGATCACTTCCGGGCGCGAGACCTGGAACTCATAGCCTTCGCGCCGCATTGTCTCGATCAAAATGCCAAGATGCAATTCGCCGCGCCCGGAGACAAGGAAGTTCTCCGCCGATTCCGTTTCTTCCACGTGCAGCGCAACGTTCGTCCGTAACTCTTCAAAGAGACGTTCGCGCAGGTTACGCGACGTTCCCCATCTGCCTTCCTTTCCTGCAAACGGAGAGGTATTCACCCCAAACGTCATGCGGACAGTTGGCTCTTCCACTCGGATGGTTGGCAGTGCAATCGGATCGGCAGGGTCAGCAAGTGTCTCGCCAATGGCAATACCTTCCAGCCCTGCCAGCGAAACAATGTCACCGGCACTGGCTTCCTCGATCTCGATCTTATTCAAGCCCTGGAACGTATAAAGATATTTGGCAGATTCAGGAAGATTGCGTCCGTCAATGGTCAGGCGTGCCAGGCGCTGACCCGCCTTGATCTTCCCGGCAAAGACCCGCCCGATGGCGGTGACGCCGCGGTAATCATCATAGCCGAGCATGGTGACGAGCAGTTGCAGAGGCGCCTCCGCGTCCACCTTTGGGGCAGGGATGTGTTTCAGGATGACATCGAACAAAGGCTGCAGGTCCGGTCCAAGGTCCGGGGAAAGACCCGCTTTGGCAGCCGTCGCCTGGGCATAGACAATGGGGAAATCCGCTTGTTCTTCCGAAGCGCCGAGCTCGATGAACAGGTCAAAGGTTTCGTTGAGGACGCGCGCAGGCTCGGCATCCTTGCGGTCAACCTTGTTGATCACGACAACAGCCTTATGTCCCATTTGAAGCGCCTTCTTCAGCACAAAACGGGTTTGGGGCATGGGTCCTTCGGCAGCATCCACCAGGAGAAGAACGCCATCCACCATATTCATGACGCGTTCGACTTCCCCTCCGAAATCTGCGTGGCCCGGTGTGTCAACGATGTTGATCTTGATGGGGCGATTCGTGACGGGATCAAAAAGTGTAATGGCGGTATTTTTGGCAAGGATCGTTATCCCGCGCTCGCGCTCGAGGTCGTTGGAATCCATCACCCGTTCCGCGACTTGCTGGTTCTCGCGGAAGGTATGTGACTGGCGCAGGAGACCATCCACGAGGGTGGTCTTGCCATGGTCGACGTGCGCGATGATGGCGATATTACGGAGGTCGGTTCGTTCAACTAACATTCATTCACCTTATTTCATGGAAAGATTGCTTCGACGGCAGATACCATCTTGCAATCCTATGCAATTTACACACAAAAACCCCCGACGGGGAGGCCGAGGGCATTTCTTGAGGGAAATCAAAAGGTTCGGCGTGCGGCTTGTATTTTACCAGATTGTAATCACTTTGAGCAGGGACAGTCTTTGTGTTATAATCCCGCCGCTATGAGATACGAACGAACTGACGAAATCTTCCTGTGCATCGGTGTGCGCGGATTTGACTACAAAGGGGTCCATCGAATCGCGCCTGTTGCCCGAAGATAAGTTTCTTTTCTTATGTTCTTTTACGCCGCAGGTTGCACCTGCGGCGTTTTTGTTTAAGCCAAACCCGTTGGTCTCGACTGCTTGCGTCTCAACCACCGAGCAGGATTATTATTGGAGTAATCATGATCTCGATCACAGTTTCAAACGCCACGCTCATCCTTGGTTCCCATGCCATTTTCCGTGACCTGAGCTGGGAAATTCAGCACGACCAGAAGATCGGTCTGATCGGTCCTAATGGTGCTGGGAAATCTTCGCTATTTAAGTTGATCACCGGCGAATATTCACCCGAAAAAGGCGGGGCGGTCATCAAAGCCAAGGGCGTGACCCTTGGCTATCTCCCGCAGCACCCGGAGTTCGAGCCGGAAAAGACAGCTCTCGCCCTGGCTTTGGAGGGCAATTCACGCGTGGCAGAGATTGAACAGGAGTTGCAGCGGGTTGAAAATAAACTTGGCAGCCCGGAAGTGTACAACAACGCCAGGGCACTGGAGCGTGCCCTCGATGCACAGAACAAATTATTGGAAGAATACGAATCACTCGGCGGGCTGAACTATGGCTCACGCGTCCGCGAGCTCCTGCGCGGGCTGGGCTTGCCGGAATCAGACTTCGAGAAACCCATCCGGGCGTTGAGCGGCGGGCAGAAGAAACTCATCGGGCTGGCGCGCTTGATGCTGGCGCGCCCATCTGTGTTGCTGCTCGACGAACCCGACAACCATCTCGATATGCCCGGTAAGGCATATCTGGAAAAGCTCATTAATGATTATCCGGGCGCAGTTGCCATCATTTCCCATGATCGCTACATCCTGGATGCGGTTGCCACGCACATCGCCGAGATCGAAGACGGCAAAATCACCACCTTTCATGGGAACTATACTGAGTTTATTCTTGATAAAGAAGAACGTCTGGCGCGTCAGGAAGAATTATTTCAAGTTCAACAGAGAGAAATTGGCCGTCTTGAGATGGCAGTGAAGCGCTACAAGCTCTGGACGCAGTTCAACGATAAATTCGCGAGCCGCATGCACGCCATGGAAGCACGCATCGAGCGGATTGAAAAGATCGAGCGTCCCGTTCTCGAGCGGCGCAAAATGGATCTGACCCTGAATGGCTGGCGCGGGTCGAACCAGGTACTGGAATTGGATAGCGTGAAAAAGGTGTTCGCGCACGGTTCACTGAGAACGCAGGATCGGGTCATTCTCAATAACATCAATTTCCTCATCAGGCATGGCGAACGTGTGGGATTGATCGGCGCGAACGGCGCAGGGAAGTCTGTCCTTCTGCGTCTGATCCTGGGAAAAGAGCAGCCGACAAACGGAGAGATCAAAATTGGTCCAAGTGTGAAAGTAGGTTACTACGCGCAGGAACACGAAACCCTGGATTTCAATCAGAGCCTGATCGACGCGGTCCGGCTGGCAGGCAACATGAGCGAATCGAACGCCGTTTCGCTCCTCATCCGCTACCTGTTCACGTACCAGCAGGCGACTCAGCGGATTGGGTCACTCTCGGGGGGCGAACGCAGCCGGCTCCAACTGGCTTTGCTGGTCTTGTCGGGTGCGAACTTCCTGCTGCTCGATGAGCCGACCAATAACCTGGACATTGCCTCCGCCGAGGTGCTGGAAAACGCGTTGAACGATTTCAACGGGACGGTGCTGGTCATTTCTCACGATCGCTACTTCCTGGACCGGACGGTCAACCGGATCTTTGCGCTGGAGAATGCGACGGTCACGGAATATACCGGCGGCTACAGCGATTACGCGGCCAGGGTTGAGGTCCATGCCAACGGACAGAAAACAGGCTGAGGGGTGGAAAGAGGCGGCGCGTTTTCCCCCGGCTTTCCCCTTCGGAAAGGGATATGGTTCGCCGGATAACCGTCAAAAACCTCACCGGTGTTCAATGGTATAATTTCCGCCCGTATGCTCCAAGATCCTTCATCTCAGAAATCACAAATCTGCCCCACATGCGGGACGCGGCTGAGCGAAAGTGCGACACGTTGTCTGGTTTGTGGCACCGAACTCACTGCGAAAGCCGCCACGAAGTCCAAAAAAGCGGAAACGGGGATGCAAGCCAGCCGCATGCCGGAACTCACATTAAGCCTGCCTGCGGCACTTGGCGTCCTGGCACTGGTCCTGCTGATTGGTGCTTCGGCCGTCTACTTCAGCCTGCGCGCAGGCATTGGCGGAACGACGATTACAACGCCAACCGTGGGAGGGACCGCGACCGAGACGGCTACGATCACCCCTACGCCAACGGAGACGCTGGCGCCAACCGCCCTCCCCACCGAGACGCCCCTGCCGCCGTTCGATTACACGGTGCGCGCCGGCGATACCTGCGGCGGGATCGCTGTCTTTTTTGGCGTTTCCGTGCAAAGTATTGTCACATTGAACAACCTGCCAGCGTCCTGCCTCATTTCGGAAGGGTTGCCGCTTAAGATCCCGTATCCAACCGCGACTCCTGCACCGCCGCCAACGGTTGTACCCAATGAAGCCACGCAAACTGCAGTGGCTTGTGAGAAGGTGCCCTACACCGTCCAGGCAAACGACACAATCTCCAGCATCGCTTTTAATTACAACGTGCCTCAGGATGCGATCAAGTTTTATAACGGCCTTTCAGGCGACAACGTTTTCATTGGAACAACGATCATCATCCCATTATGTGAGCGATTTGCCACGCCCGGACCGACGCCGACAGCAACGCTCCCGCCTCCCTACCAGGCGCCGCCATTGCTCCTGCCTGCCGACGGTGCAGCCTTCACCCTGGCAAACGACGTGGTGACGCTGCAGTGGTCATCCATTGGCACTCTGCGTGAAAATGAAGCTTATCAGGTAACTGTTATGGATGTGACAGAAGGCCAGACGCGCTGCCTGATCGAATATGTTACGGATACAAAATTCATTGTCCCAACCTCCTGCCGTCCAGACGACAATCTCGCACATATCATGCGCTGGTGGGTAACAACCGTGCGCCAGAACGGCGTTGACGAGCAGGGCCAGGCGGTCTACGACTCGGCTGGGGCAATTAGCGAAAAGCGCGACTTCTCCTGGACCGGAGTGACTGTCGAGGGTGAGGAAACGCCCAACCCGTAATTCTGAAAATGAGTAATTTGCTCCCTGCCAGAATTGGCAGGGAGTTTTTATTTTCCCCTTGACAAAATACGCAAAATCATTAAAATATGCGTATTATTGAATTTTATGAATAATTCAATAATACGGAGACCTTTATGTCACCTTTCGCTTTAAACCTTGAAAAGACTACTACCAGACATTCACTGGTAATGATCGAGCCTGCACTCAATGCCTTTGGAAGCATGTTATTGATCTCCAAAGCCGAGGATGAGCCAGGCATTCATGAATGGGTCGCAAAGACCCGCCTGCAAATGTCCAGTGAGGAACGGTTTCGGCATAAGCTGGTAACCATTGGATTTCACTATTCCATCCTTCCACAAACGCCTGGAGCGACGTTTGAAGCCTATTTGGAGCAATTGGAGGCGACTCCCCCATCCGAATTCCGGGACCGCCTGCTGAATGCCTATTCAGAGATCTGCCTGACGGGCAAGCTGCCACCGGAAGATGAAAGCCAGCCGGTGGATTGGGAGGAAGTCCTCACCTCCGCCAGGAATTATGTTGAGTTCCTCAAATCACGTTTCGGAGACGAACTGACCGATGAGGAAGTGGAGACGCGTGCCTATCAATATGTGATCGATCCTGCCGCGCTAAAACAGCTTATCACCGGACACATCCGCTGGTTCTGGAAGAATTACCTGCAAGCCGAATGGACGCGTATCCGCCCCATGCTGGAGGAATCAGCCAAGGCATTTAACCAGATTGACTACGGCGACATGACGCGCATGCAGGTGATCGAATTCGTGACCGGCAAGGATGTGAGCTCAGAGCCAAAATTGGAATGGAAATGGGCAAACGAGCTTCAGGGAGCAAAGGAACTGATCTTTATCCCCAACGCTCACATCGGTCCCTATATTCGAGCGGACAAGATCGGTGACGTTTTCTATATTTACTTTGGCGCACACCTGCCCGAGGGATCGGACGTACGCGTTCCCGAGCTGGATCGGGCGGAGATCGTCTCGCGCATTTCAGCCCTGGCGGATGACACCCGCCTGCAAATTTTGCAACTGATCGCGGAGAACGGCGAAATGCGCTCACAGGAGATCATGGAGGTGGTCAACTTGAGCCAGCCCAGCGTCTCGCGCTACCTGTCTCAACTGACGGCAGCCGGATTTTTACAGGAAAGGAGAGCAAACGGAGCAAAGGCATATGTCTTGAACGAAGATCGAATCGAAAAGACGCTCCAGGCTGTGAGAGCCTTTTTATTGGGTCGTCCCTGATCAAGACAACTCGCACCGGGAACTTAGCGTTCGGGTGTGTTGCCAGGCTTGAGGCCTGGCTTGACCAAAACAGTTATTGGTTTCGCTAAAGGAGTAGAGATGAACAACTGGCATAACGAGTTTATGGCTGAATACCGTCGTCAGGAACTTCTGGAGGAGGCAGAACACATCCGTTTGGAAAGGATCGCGCTCAAGTCGCGCGTCTACCGTCCGCGTTTCGTCGAACGGGTCATGTTCAACTTTGCAAACTGGATGATCTCCACCGGCAAGCAACTGCGCAAACGTTACGAAGTCCCTGCGGTACATTGCAGCAAGCCACCCACTGGCAGCTTTGCCCCACGCTGACCTTTGCCGGTTTCGGCGGCAGAAACAGGCCTGAAAACCTGTCCACTTGACCAGTGCGGAACTCTCCGAGAGGCGGGGGAAATTTGCAGGAGGATGTTCTATAGTTAACCCAGGTAAACAAGAACATTGAACCGAAACAACCGTTTACTGACTCAGTTTGGAGAAGAATGAATAATTTACTGAAAAGAATAAGGGCTGTGTATCACGAATACCCGCGTGCATTCTGGATCTACAACGTCATTGTATTCATCGATCGCCTCGGCGGGTTCATGCTCTACCCGTTCTTCGCCCTGTACCTGACACAAAAATTCGATATCGGTATGTCCACTGTCGGCATCCTCTTTGCGATCTTTTCCATCTCGGGGATGGTTGGGAGCGCCCTTGGCGGCGCGCTCGCGGACCGCATGGGGCGTAAAGTCGTGATCATCTTTAGTCTGGTCCTGTCCTCGCTCAGCGCGCTGGGGATGGGCTTTGCACCCACGATCGGGATCTTCATCGCAGTGGTCGCCATCGTTGGCACGCTCTCCAGCATCGGTCATCCCGCGCACGAAGCGGTCGTCGCAGACCTGCTGCCGCCGGACAAACGCGCCCAGGGCTACGGCATCATCCGCGTGGTCTTCAACATGGCAGTCATTGTTGCGCCGCCGATCGCAGGCCTGCTGATCGCCAACTCCTACCTCACCCTTTTCATTGTGGATGCCGTGATCAGCCTGATCAGCGCCGCGATCGTCCTCCTGGCACTGCCCGAGACCAAGCCACAGGCTCACGCGCATGCCAAACCCGAAACGATGAAGCAAACCTTCGCCGGTTATGGACGGGTCTTCAAAGACACTCCCTTCCTGGCATTTATCGGCGTGACCGTGATGATGACGCTGGTGTACATGAATATGAACTCAACGCTCGGTGTCTACCTGCGCGACCAGCACGGATTGCCGGAAGTCAACTATGGCTGGCTGCTCAGCATCAATGCCATCATCGTCGTCGTCCTTCAGTTCTGGGTGACGCGGCGGCTCGAAAAGCACAGACCGATGTTGATGATGGCGGCCGGTTCCCTGCTCTACGCGATCGGTTTTGCCATGTACGGGTTCATTTCAACCTTCGTACTCTTTATCCTTGCCATGGTGATCATCACCATCGGTGAAATGGTCGTTTCACCGTTCCAGCAATCGCTGGTTGCCAGTTTCGCGCCCGAAGATATGCGCGGACGTTACATGGCGGTTTCCGGTCTCTCGTGGAGCATCTCATTTACGATCGGTCCCTATTTGGCAGGCCGGCTGCTGGACAGCGCAAACCCAAGCCTGCTCTGGACATTCGCCGGGATCGCCGGAATGATCGCCACACTGGGCTTTATCGTTCTCAACAAGACCCATCGCGCAACGACTCCGGTTATCGAGCCAGCCGCTGCAGATTAAGTGAGTCGAGAGTCTTCTCCTCTCTTCTGGGACAGGTCATACGCAGGCCTGTCCCAACTTTTTAACCTTTCGTGCGCCGCCGGCAACGGCTCCCGCCTCGACAAGCCTTCTCTCCCCTTGTACAATCTCATATTGCAGGCAAGTCCTGTAGGGCGGGATAATATCCCGTTTTACAGACCAAATCACAAAACAACCTGGAGCAATTATGGACATTCGATCCTACAACCGCGAGGCCTGGAACCGGGAGGTGGAGGGCGGCAAAAACCGCTGGTCCCAGCCCGTCAGCCCGGAAATTATTGCAAAAGCAAGGGAGGGAGAGTTCTCGATCGTGCTGACGGAGAATATTCCTGTCCCAGGGAGATGGTTCCCATCACTCAAAGGCGCGGACGTGCTCTGTCTGGCATCGGGCGGCGGGCAGCAGGGACCGGTCCTGGCGGCGGCTGGGGCGCGCGTCACCGTCTTCGACAACTCTCCCGCCCAATTGAAACAGGATCAGCTCGTGGCGGAGAGGGAATCGCTCCCCCTCCGCACCGTGGAGGGCGATGCCGCGGACCTGTCCGCGTTTGCAAATGAATCCTTTGATCTGGTCTTCAACCCCGTCTCGACCGCTTTTATGCCCGATGTGCGTGCAGTCTGGAAGGAATGCCAGCGCGTGCTCCGTCCCGGCGGGATCTTAATGACAGGTGCCATGAATCCTGTGCATTACATTTTCGATTTCTATAAGGCGGATGAGGGTATCCTTGAAGTTGCCCATTCGATCCCCTATTCAGACCTGACCAGCATTCCAAAAGAAGAGTTGGATGAACACATCGAAAAGGGACTGCCTGTGGAGTTCGGTCACAGCCTCACCGATCTGCTCGGTGGCCAATGCGAGGCGGGCTTTGTGATCACAGACCTGTATGAAGATATCATGCCCGACTCGCCGCTGCACAACTACCATCCCAACTATATAGCCACGCGGGCCGTGAAGAAATAATTTATCCAGTCCGGTTTATTAAGACTCAAACCAGGAAGGAATTAAGATGAAGTGATTGAAGACAATCACGATCCGACACTTTACAATAATATTGCTCGTAATAATGCTGTTTGCCTGTTCCGCCATGGAACAAGTGCCGTCTCCCACGGCTTCAGCCACCCCTGAAGCGACAGGTGAGCCTGCCGAAACTGGAGGTCTGGCTCATACGATCCTGAGATTTGAATTTCCATGCGAGCCCGCCGTTGCACAATTGTCACCCCAGTTATACGGCAACCTGGGCGGTTAAAGGATAGGCGACAAAGAACCAGGTATTCTATGTGGCAGATTCCGAAACGAGGCGTAACACAGGGTAAAAGTCCACGTTAAATATTGTAACAAAAGTGAGCAATTTGTAGCCTGCTCAATTACGAAAGGAGAATACGAAATGGGTCTTTTATCTTGGATCATAGTGGGTCTTATAGCAGGTTGGCTAGCCAACCAAATGATGAGGCGCGGCCGTGGGAACGCGGTGACCGACATCGTTGTGGGGATTATCGGTGCTCTGGTAGGCGGCTTCCTGGCTGGTGAACTGTTTGGCGTTCCTAACGCAGTGAACGGTGTCAACGTTACCAGCATCGTGGTCGCATTTTTGGGAGCCATTGTGGCTATCGCGGTTGTCCGAGCCTTGCCGGGACGTTCCCCCCTTTAGCATAAACCTAAGCCCCACACCAGCGATCGAGCTGGGAGGCGGTCTGTTCCATGGAACAGACCGCCTTTATTTATTATTCAGATCCTGTTGCGCTGCTGGCCGTACAACAGGATCTGAATAGTGATAGTGCTATAATTTTTTGATCTGATATCTTATTACTCAGAAGATACAAACGGTTAAACCACATTCATCTGACAGCAGAATTTGCCGAAACACTGAAAGGATGGACGAGTGAATATTCAAGTTATTCAAATTCCCTATGACTCAGGACACAAAGGTATTCGAACGGGGCGGGGACCCGAGCATTTCGTCCAGCATGGGATCGAGCAGGTGCTTCGGGACTCTGGTCATCAGGTTGATGTATATCGCATCGAGTCAAAGGCTTCTCTGACGACCGAAGTTGGGACCGCATTTGAATTGAATCGATTGCTAGCCGAACAAGTCAGCTCAGCCATCCACAACAAAATGTTCCCCGTGGTGCTGGCTGGAAATTGTAATAGCTGTCTTGGCACCCTGGCAGGAATTGGCCAGGACCCGATCGGGATCGTGTGGTTCGATGCTCATGGAGATTTCAATACTCCCGAAACCACCCTCAGCGGTTTTTTCGATGGAATGGGGCTGGCTGTGGCGACAGGTCGCTGCTGGCGGACCCTGACAGGAACGATCCCTGGTTTTCGCCCAATCTCGGAAGCGAATGTCATTCATATCGGGGCGCGCGATTTGGATCCGGAGGAGGAAAGGCTACTCCAGCAATCAGAGATTGAGGTTGTCAGACCAAGTGAAAGTATTCGCAAAGCCGTTGAGGCAGCGTTCGACAAATTAAGGGATAAGGTCTCAAGAGTTTACCTGCATGTGGATATTGACGTTCTTGATACTGGTGAAGCCTTACCAAATCGCCTGGCAGTCCCAGGCGGGCTTTCGGTGGAACTTGTTGAAGAGTTTATCGGAATGATCAAAGAGAGATTTGAGCTTTGTGCGAGTGCAATTACTTCCTTTGAGCCCGATTATGATAAAGACGATAAGGTCTTGGATGCCGGTATTCGAATCGCAAAAGCATTTGTAACGTAGAATTAAGCAACGCAAAGGACCAAAACAGACTTGGGAACAATGGCGCAAACCGTTGGAGCACTCCCTGATCACTACAGCACAAGGAAGAGTTAACGATGAAATCAAGAACATGGTTGCTGTCTGATATTGGCGTTATTGGGATTGGAATAGCCCTGACTCTGATCGTCCTGGCGGAGAGCATCTTCCCGCCCTGGGCACCCTATTTTATTTTTTACGCTCTCCTGGCGATCCTTATACCCTTGATACTCCGAACGTATCAGTTCGGATCTTTCCGGGCAGTGTTGATGACCCATTGGCAGCTTACCCTGGCTATATTCGCTGTCGCGGTGATCTGGGATAGTGGCATTGCCACCTGGCTGTATGAACGTGTCCTGACCGGGCTCGACCTGGGCGGCGATCCATTTTACTCACTCGGAGCAGCACTGGAAGCGCTTGCAGGTGCAGCTGCACGTAAGTTTGGGATCACAGCGGATGCAGCGTTAATGCTCTATGCCTTGTTTATATTATTTTGGGCGCCGGTCGGCGAAGAGTTGTTCTATCGTGGATATATGCAGGGAAGATTGCGTCAATCCAGAAGCTTCAAAGTGTCTGCTCTGGTGTCAGCTGCCTTCTTCGGCATCCGGCATGCGACTCATCTGTTTTTTCTATGGCCCAATGTACCTCTGGTGGCAGCGGGGAGTTGGGTATTGAGCGCCTTTGTATTTGGCTTGCTGATGAGTTATCTCTATGAGAAGACGCGCTCACTGTATCCTCTGATGGTAGTGCATGCCGGAGTAAATCTTATTGGGATTATGCTGAGCGTATAAAGCAGACAATCCAACGCGCTTCCGGAGGGTTGGGATAAAATATCTATAAAATGACCTGTTTGACAACAAACACAGGCAGGTCAATTGTGCTTTACGATCAGGAGAAAATATTTTGACAGGAACTCAAAGACTCGTTTTAGCCATCATGGTATTGTTTTGTTGCACAGGTTTTGATCAAATAACCAAGGACGTCGCCCAGGAAAGGCTGGCTTCTTCTCCTCAGATTTCGCTGCTCAACGACACAATTCGCATTCAGTACATGGAGAACACAGGGGCAACGCTTGGACTGGGATCAAGCTTGCCAAGTGAGGTGCGGTTTGTGCTCTTTGTCCTCCTGAATGGCTTAATCTCGGTCATGACTCTCATCTATGCGCTCAAGCTTGATGGCCTGCGTTTAATGCAAATCGTCGGCTTGCTGCTCGTTGCCTCTGGCGGGCTGGGGAATCTCCTCGACCGTTTATTCAACAATGGCGCTGCCATAGATTTTATGAACATCGGTATTGGCTCCATCCGGACCGGTGTTTTCAACGTTGCAGACATTCTTGTGGTTACTGGAGCAGCTATATTTATGCTGGTCAGCGTCAGAGATCAAAAGAAAGTGACCGCAACATAAACACCACCAGAAGAACCGATCCTGCGCCGCGCGTCTTTCTATACAATCAGCCCAGTTCACGCCCGCGGGTAGGCGCCGAAAGCATGCTCGGCGAGCAGGGACAAGTCAAAGTTATATAGTGCCTTTCATAGGCTCCACTTATTAATTCAATTGATGTACTTTATTCGTTGAGAGCAGAGACGAATGACCAAATTCCTTTTCACAACGCTTCCTACAAATGATCTTGGTTTGCTAACAAGATCCCTGCCAATTGCGAGAGAACTGGCAGGGCATGGACATACGGTATTATTCTGCAGCCCAGCCAGGGCACCCAGCCAATTGATTGCCAACGCCGGTTTTGAAAATCTTTTGCCCAGGCACCCGATCTACGATATTGTCGCGGAAGGCCGGAGTCTCCAGGGGCTTTTCCGTTACATTGCCTCGGGACGATGGAAACCGCGCTATAGCAGCCTCTCTGAGTTTATAGTCAAGCTCCTCACCGCCATACCGGTCCGGACCGCTCCCGCCACTCCCGACGTATGGCATATGGGTCACGCGGGAGCCCAAATGGGAATGTTGAATGAAGGATTCGTGCGCGCAAATTGTGATGCCTTGATGGAATTGATCCTGAACTGCCGTGCGGATGTGGTTGTCGACTTTTGGAATCCGTTTGCAGTGATTGCCGCGCGAGCCCTTAAAAAACCTGTCGTAGCCGTTATTCAGGGCGATGCACATCCAAAGGGGAAGGGCTTTATCTGGTGGAAAACGCCGCCTGCCAATTTACCAACACCTGTTCCAGTCATTAACAAGGTGCTGACAAAGCATGGTCTTCCAAGGATCGAAAAGGTTGAAGAGCTTTGCGTAGGCGATCTCACCTTAGTTGTCGGATCGCCAGAGACAGATCCACTGCCGGAAAACAGCGACATTACCTATATCGGTCCGATCCTATGGCAAAACTCGAACGAAAGATTGCCGGACTGGGTTGCCAAGCTAAACCCGGCAAAGCCTGTGATCTGGGTGTATTCAGGGAATCCACGGTATTCCTCAGCAAACGATATGTTCGATTCGGTGGTTGTCATCCAGGCTTGCGCAGCTGCACTGGCAGAGGAAGATGTACAGGTCATCCTGACCACAGGCTATCATGACTTACCGGAAGAGGTGCTGCCCCTACCCGCGAATTTTCGGCACGAGCGCTATCTTCCGGGGCTGGCAATGGCCGAAAGGAGCGACTTGCTGATCCACCATGGCGGCTATGGTTCCTGTCAGACCGGACTGTATACAGGGACACCCGCCGTCATTCTGCCTACGTATTCAGAGCGCGAAAGCAATGCACGTCGTGTTGCTGCAATCGGCGCCGGCGCCTGGGTTCCGGTGAAGAATATCTCTGGGAGAAAACATGTAAACACGGAAGAACTGCGAACAACGGTCAGGCGCGTTCTCGCTGATCCATCCTTCGCTGAGAATGCCAGACGGACAGGTGAGAAGCTGCGAACCTATGGAGGAGCATCCCGGGCGGCACAACTGATTGAAGAATTCACGCAAAGGTCTGTATAATTGCCGGTAAAGCTCATCATATCTCAATCAGGAAAATCCATTGAAACTCTCCATATTAATGCCAGTATTCAACGAAGCATCGACCATCGCCGCAGTAGTGGAACGTGTCCAGGCTGTGCCGCTGGACAAGGAAATTGTGCTGGTCAATGACGCCTCTTCGGATGGGAGCGGCCAGATCGTCGATCAACTGGCATCGCCTCAGGTGCGAGTGATCCACCATCCGATCAATCGCGGGAAAGGCGCAGCCATCTGCACTGCGCTGGAAGCCGCTACCGGCGAGGTGATCGTCATCCAGGACGCGGACTTCGAATATGACCCACAAGACCTGCCGTGTCTTCTGGCGCCACTGGCTGCCGGGCAGGCGGATGTGGTCTATGGTGTCCGGTCACTCGGAAGCCAGAAACCCATCATGCGCTTTGGCAACTGGTCGGTTACATGGGTCACTAATCTGCTCTATGGACAGCATCTGCGGGACATGGAAACGTGCTACAAGATGATGTGGCGTGAGATCGCGTTGAGCCTGCAGCTGGAATGCCGGCGGTTTGACATCGAAGCGGAGATCACAGCCAAGCTGTCACGCGCAGGTCATGTCATCCGGGAAGTACCGATCCAATATACCGCCCGCTACGACAACAAGAAATTATCGCCTCTGGATGGCATCCCGACAATCCAAGCCCTTTGGAAATATCGGCGCTGGAAGCCGTCTGTGGAGTATTCAGGGGTGCGTACAAAGCAGACCGTTTGACATAGCAATCAGGGTAAGAAAGAAATTGCCAGGAAACGCACAAAGAAATGCACTCCGCTGTTGTGGGGTGCAAATTGTGATGTTTGTCAGTTGAAAAACCCCAAATAACATGCCACAATTTGGTCAGTGTGAGCCGTTAGGCAGCTATTCCTTTGGAGAGGCTACAAAATGAGACTTCCACTGACGAAAACTTATCTCCGGCGATCCACGCTTGTGCTGGCGGTCGGGATCATGTTACTGGCATGCAGCTTGCTACCCGGATATGCAGATCCCACGAGCCCACCGGCAACCGCTCCGGATCAGCTCACCGACGCGGCGACCCTGCCGTCTGAGGAGGTTGCAGAATCGACTGATGCAGCCAACAGTCAGGCTGAGGCCACCGCCTCCCCCACGGTCGAGGCAGAGACCGAAGGTCCCTATGTCCTGGCAATCCACGACCGGTACCCGTTTTTCGAAACCAAAGTTACGATCGCACAAAGCCTCACGGCCCGGGCAGGGCAACTCTGGATCGGGACGGTTTCCGGGACGATCGAGGAAGTAGACCCACAGACTGGAAGCTTTGGGAAAAGTATCTCCTTGGCTCCGGGGGGCGGAGGCATGCTAACGGTCTTCCCGATTCAGAAAATGGTATTCGAGGGGAAATACCTATGGGGCCATGCCGGCTTTTTCGAGGGGAGTAATCTCCCTCCTGGTCTTTTTGCCATCGACCCGCAGACTGGTGAGATCGTTCGCGAATGGGATCTGAACTCATCGGAATGGATGCAGGGTTATGAGCGCGGGGGAGAAGCACTGGATTTTGGCTTCGGCGTTTCGCCCGGCAAGATCTGGATCGACGGACATATTGTCGACACACAGACATTCGAAGTCACGCAAGTGTCCATGCCCACCATCATGACCCTTTATGCCTACGATGGGCGGGAGTGGATGTGGATCACTGCCGAAATAGGCGGGTCATGCGATGACCTGATCCTGATCAATGTCAACGATCCCACGACCGGCTGGTGTGAGGAGGATTGGCCGTTCTTTACCAATGCCGCAAACGGGGATGGGCTGGGTAACCTGATGGTCCTCGCGGAAGACAAGATGTGGATGGCAGACACAGGCGATGACGGCTCCTATGTCCTCGAAGCGTATCCGGCGAACATCGAGCAGGCAATGGAGACAACCGGACCGTCGCTCAGCGCTCCCTCACCGGACAGTGAGTCATCGATCAAGCTGTTTTTCGCCGGAGATACCCTATGGGT
>Ga0105104_10001003_pt1 | contig 21869 bp, 20 predicted proteins | sample PPLLaktember2015_3_FD_87034 | JGI IMG/M metagenome (GOLD analysis project Ga0105104, IMG submission 87034) | Freshwater sediment microbial communities from Prairie Pothole Lake near Jamestown, North Dakota, USA - PPLs Lake P7 Core (6) Depth... | ecosystem: Environmental > Aquatic > Freshwater >... | reverse complement strand
GAGGTGATGAAGCGCGCGGTGACGCACCTGGAACGCTACCTTGAGCGCGCCGAGGGCGTGACCAAGGGGAAGCTGATCCTGGCCACGGTCTACGGCGACGTGCACGACATCGGCAAGAACCTGGTGAAGACGATCCTTGCCAACAACGGGTTCACGGTCATCGACCTCGGCAAACAGGTGCCGGTGGAGACGATCGTGGCCAGGGCGGCGGAGGAGAAGGCCGACGCGATCGGGCTTTCGGCGCTACTCGTATTCACCAGCCGGCAGATGCCGCTGGTGGTGCAGGAACTGCACCGCCGGGGCGAGCGCACGCCGGTGCTGATCGGCGGCGCGGCGATTAACCGCTCCTTCGGACGGCGGATCCTGTTCGCCGAGGACCATCAACCCTATGCCGGCGGCGTTTTCTATTGCAAAGATGCGTTCGAGGGTCTCTCGGCGATGGAGCATCTGCGCGACCCGGCACTGCGCGATGAGGTGATTCGCAATAATCGGATTGAAGCGGAAGAGGAAGCCCGCCCGGCCAAGGCTTCACCCGCCGCGGGTGTGGCTGCCCGGTCGGAAGTAGCCGGCCGCCGCGTACCGGTCCCGGTTCCGCCCCAGTTCGGCGTGAAGGTCGTGCGCGAGATGCCGCTGAAGCTGGTGCTGGCGCGTTTGGACCGCGACGAGCTCTACCGGCTTTCGTGGGGCGCCAAGAACGCGCATGGGGAGGAATGGGAGAAGCTGAAGCGGGAGTTCTCCGCGCGGCTGCAGGAGCTCGAGCGCGAAGCCCTGCGCGATCCGTGGCTTCACCCGCAGGGCGTATACGGGTACTTCCCGGCCCAATCCGCGGGGGATGATTTGATCGTATACGATCCGGCGTCCGCCGGCGGCAAACCGCGCGAGCGGGCCCGCTTCACATTCCCGCGCCAGCCGGAGCAGGAACGGCTGAGCCTGGCGGATTATTTCGCGCCGGTCGAGAGCGGGGTGATGGACCTCGTGGTTTTCCAGGTGGTGACGGTCGGGCGCGCGGCGACCGCGCGGCTGGAGAAGCTGCAGGCTTCCGACGAATACTCGCAGGGGTATTTCCGGCACGGGCTGGCGGTGCAAACCGCGGAAGCGGCCGCGGAATATCTGCACCAGCTGATCCGGAACGAGTTAAAAATCCCGGCCGACCGGGGGAAGCGTTATTCGTGGGGGTACCCGGCCATCCCGTCGCTTGAGGATCACCGCAAGGTGTTTGATCTCCTCCCGGCGGAAAAAGAACTCGGCATGGCGCTCACGCCGGCGTTCCAGCTCGTTCCGGAACAGTCCACCGTGGCGATCATCGTCCACCATCCCGAGGCGAAATACTACATGGTGCCGCAGGCGCGGCGGGGATAGGGGGCGTCATCCCGAGGCCGAAGGCCGAGGGTCGGTTGCGCAGGGATTCGATAAAGCAACGTAATAATAAAGGAGTTCCCGATCCCTCCCCCTCGCTGCCCCCGCTCGCGATAACAACGCATCGGAATTACGCCGATGCTCATCGCTTGGGGGGCAAGCGCTCGGGTTCGGGATGACCCTAAGGTAATGTAATGATCACGTATATTATTCAAGGGGTCACCTATGGCTTCGCCGCGGCGGTCCAGCCCGGGCCGCTGCAGGCGTACATCATCCTCCAGGCGCTGAAAAACGGCTGGCGGCGGTCGATTATCTACGCGCTCGTCCCGCTGCTGAGCGATCTGCCGATCATTGCGCTGGTGGTGACGGTGCTGGCATTCCTGCCCTCCGGCTGGGTGACGGTGCTGCGGCTGGCCGGCGGCGCATTCCTGATCTACCTCGCGATCGGCGCCTTCCGCACGGCGCTTCATCCTCCGGATGAAACCGCGACGCCCGAAGGATCTCCGCAACGGGGATTGCCCCAGGCGGTACTAATCAATCTGCTCAATCCGAATCCCTATCTGTTCTGGAGCCTGGTGACCGGGCCGATCCTGCTGACGGGCTGGAAAGAATCGCCTGGGTACGCGATCGCGATGCTGGCGGCTTTTTATCTCGTGATGATCGTGGTCAATGTCATCATCATCCGGGTAGTGTCGATCGCGCATGGATTCAGCCCGCGGTTGCGGCAAGGGTTAATGATCGCTTCGGCGGTTGGGCTGGGGATCTTCGGCGTTTATCAGTTGTGGATGGGAATCGCGGGGGGAACCTGACAGGTGTACACCACCTGACAGGTCCCGCACACCTGACAGGTGCGCCGCACCTGTCAGGTGTTAATGGGACCTGGTTTTATCGTGGCCTACCTGACAGGTCTTCGATATAATGGGCTGAAGACATCCGGCAGGTCTGCAAGGGGGATATATGAACACCACCATTCCATTGATTCCCGGAAAATTTTTCCACATCTACAACCGCGGCAATAATCGGGAAAATCTTTTCCATGAAGCGCGGAATTATGAATGCTTTCTCCGCTTATATGCGTATCATATCCTGCCCATAGCCGATACATACGCGTATTGTCTGCTGAAAAATCACTTCCATTTTCTTGTGAGAATAAAGGACGGACCGGAGAAAAGCCGGCATCCAGCCGGCTTGTCCCAGCCCTTTTCCAATTTCTTCAACGCATTTACGCGGACGGTGAATAAGGAGTATGGACGGACTGGCGCGTTGTTCCAACGTCCGTTCGGACGGATTGCGGTGGAAAGCGATTCTCATCTGCTCCGACTGATCGTATATATCCACCAAAATCCACAGAAGCATTGTTTGGTCCGCGATTTCCGGGAGTGGCCATTCTCATCCTTCCATGTGCAATTCTCCGGCGAGCAGTCTTTCGTAAACCGGGAAAATGTGATGAAATTGTTCGCCAGCCGCAAGAATTGGCGATCGGATCATAGGCATCTGCTTGCCGGCCGCGATCTGGAACGTCTGGGGATGGAGTGCTTCGAATAGGGTGCCGACCTGTCAGGTGCATTGCACCTGACAGGTCGGCAATACTTGGAAAGTGATCACAACCTGACAGGTGGCGTCTGCCGGACAAGCTTCGAAAAGGATGTTATGAGCGAACGCATGCAAAATCTTCTGGCCGGCGCCAAGCCCATTCTCGCGGACGGCGCGATGGGGACGCTGCTGGTCGCGCGCGGGGTGCCGCCCGAGGAGAATATCGACAACCTCAACCTCACCCGCTCGGAACTGGTGGCGCAGGCGCACCGGGATTACATCGCCGCGGGCGCTCAGATCATCGAAGCCAATACTTTCGGCGCGAACCGGTTCAAACTTTCAGCCTGCGGGCTTGCGGGGAAGCAGGAAGCGATCATCCGAGCCGGAGTCGAACTGGCACGGAAGGCCGCCGGCACCGGCCCCGATGCCGCATTCGTCGCGGGGAGCATCGGACCCCTGGGCGTGCGCCTGGCGCCGTACGGCCGGGTCAAGCCGGAGCAGGCGGAGGCGGCCTTCCGCGAACAGGCGGCGCTTCTGCTGAAATCCGGAGTCGATCTGATCCTAATCGAAACGCTAAGCGATGTTAATGAGGCGCTGACGGCTCTGAAAGCGGTGCGGGCGGCGGGCGCGCAGTTTATTGGTATGAGCTTCACTTTCACCCGCGACGGATTGACGCTCCTCGGCGATTCTCCGGCTCAGGCGGCGCGCGCTCTCTCCGAGGCGGGCGCGGATCTGATCGGCGTAAACTGCTCCAGCGGCCCGGCCCAGGCGATCCGCATCCTGCGCGAAATGCGCGCAGCGGTTCCGGATGCCCGCTTCTCGGCGATGCCCAACGCCGGCTGGCCGGAACGCACCGGCGGACGGATCCTCTACCCGGCCGGGGCGGAATATTTCCGCGGGTACGCGCGCGATTTCGCCGAAGCGGGCGCCAGCCTGATCGGCGGCTGCTGCGGGACGGAGCCGGCGCATATCGCCGCGATGCGCGCCGCGCTGGAGGGATTCGATCCAAAGCAGGCGGACGTACCCATCATCGTGGAAGCGCCGCCGGATGAGCGGGCGGTCCTTGCGGCCGAAGCGACTCCATTCGCCGCCAAACTCGCTTCCGGAAAATTCACCATCAGCGTCGAGGTCGATCCGCCGAAGGGATTTTCCACCCACAAGCTGATGGCCGGCGCGAGCATGCTGGCCGAGGCGGGCGCGGACGTGATCAACGTGGCAGACAGCCCGATGGCCCGCATGCGGATGAGCCCGTGGGCGGTGTGCCACCTGATCCAGGAAAAATTCGGGATCGATACGGTCCTTCATTTCCCCACCCGCGGGCGAAGCCTGCTGCGCCTGCAAGGCGATCTGCTCGCCGCGCACGCGCTGGGCGTCCGCAACCTCTTCGTGGTCATGGGCGACCCGACCGCGATCGGGGATTTTCCGCAGGCGGCCGATAACTACGATATCGTCCCTTCCGGGCTGATCCGCATGATCAAGCAATCCTTTAATCTCGGTAAGGATCACGCCGGGAAAGATATCGGCGCGCCGACCGCGTTCTTCGTCGGCTGTGCGCTCAACCTGTGCTCGGCCACGCCGGAAAAAGAGATGAAGAATCTACGAAAGAAGCTCGAGGCTGGCGCGGATTTCATCCTCACCCAGCCGGTCTTCGAGCCGGGATGCGCGACGGATTTCATCGATGCATACCGGCGCGAGTACGGCGGGTTGAAAACACCGATCCTGGCCGGGATCATGCCGCTGTACGGCGCGAAGCACGCCGCTTTTCTGCACAACGAGGTGCCGGGGATGTCGATCCCGGAATTGGTTCGCGCGCGGATCGAGCGGGCGGGCGAGCGCGCGCCGGAGGAAGGTGTGCGCATTGCAGTCGAGTTGTTGAAGGATCTGCGGGGAATCGTCCAGGGGGCGTACCTCATGCCGCCGTTCGGAAGGTACGATTTGGCGGCGGAGGTGATCGAAGGGTTATTGGGCTGAGCGTATAATCGCCGGTATGGCGGACATATTACTGGTTGAGGATTCGCTTCCCTGGGGCTGGAGGGAAGGCGGTTCTCCTGCGGCTAATCCCGAAAAACTCAATGCTCCGGCCGTACTTATAAAATGCATCACCCGGTGATTCAACAACTCACGAAGCCGGGGAGGGGCCGTCCGGCGCGACGGATGCCGGCGCATTGCGGAGTCGAAGCGCCTTTGGTAATACCCGCTCCCACATTGATTGAAGACGAATGTCCCACGCATCCGATGAATTTTTAGGCGCGAGTGTGGTCAGCGCGGCCAGGAGCCCGACCAGCCCGTATACCCAATGGGCATCCTGGTACCGCGCCGCGATCTGCGCCAGCCAGCTGACGGGGACAATGACCCAATGCGCGTTCCCGGCCAGGACGGCATAATCGTAGGAATTGATGCCCGGATTTAGAAAGAGCATCATCGGGCGGAACGAAGGCCGGCGTTTGGTGATCCACCAAACCAGCGGGAAGGCGATCAATCCGCCGATGAGGATCCAGACCGGCGCGTTCCATAGGTTGCTGGCCCAATGCTCGGTGACCCGGTCGAACGATGTCAGCTTATGAATCCATTCGCCGAACCAACCGGGCCGGACGATCCAGCAGGGCAGCCACAGGGCGGCCGTCCATCCGAGCCAGGCCAGCTTCTCGCGGCGCGTCCAGCGGATGATTTCCGGGAGCGCAAACGGCAGCAGCTGGGGTTTGAGAGTCATCAAGGCGTAGGCGATGGGCAAACGCGGCTGCCATAACCCCCACCAGAGCAGGTCGAGGTTCCCGATCAGCATCACCTGAAGGATCGGGATGTAGGCGCTCCACACCGGCGCTGCGCGTTTGAGCCGGACGACGACGCACAGCAACCCCAGCGCGGCCATCCCGTAAAAACCGACTTCCCAGGGAATGTAACTCAGGAAGGTGAAAAAGCCGAGCGCGGGCAACGGGTAGGGGCCGGTGTAAATGCCCACCCGCCAGTCCCATCCGTACTCGAGGAACCAGAAATAATCCTGATACATAGCCCGCTTTACATGGCCTGCATGACCGCCAAAAAGAAGATGATCGGCACCCTACGCGGGTGGTCTTTCCGCCGGGCGGATTGACCAAGTATACCTTTTCCGGTCTCCGTTATTGGTGCCCGGTCTGCGATTTACAGCCGGTTTTCTGTCTTGGCCGTATCGCAGGCCCAAATAACCCGTCATAATAATTGAAGAATGCCTTTTACCGAGGAACGGATTCTGCTGGAGAAATTACGGGAGTTGAGTCCGGATGCTTTAACGGCGGTCTACGACCGCTACAGCGCCGGTTTATACGCCTATGCGTACCGTCAGTTGGGCGATCCTGCCTTGGCGGAGGATTGCGCATCAGAGACTTTTTCCAGACTCCTGAAGGCTTTGCGGTCCGGCGAAGGCCCGCGCGAGCACCTTCAGGCTTACCTGTACCGCACCGCCCACAATTGGATCACCGATATTTACCGGCGCCGCGCTCCGGCCGAGATCCCGCTGGAAGAAGAAACCGTCAGCATCCCGGATACGACCGGCGACCAGGTCGAGCGGAATATCCGGAGGAGGCAGATGTATGCCGCGATGCGGAAACTGACCGCGGAACAGAGACAGGCGGTTGTCCTGCGCTATCTCGAGGGATGGGATAACGAAGAAGCGGCGCGGGCGATGGGACGGCCGGTTGGAGCGGTTAAGGCGCTTCAGCAGCGCGGCGTTGCGGCGCTGCGCCGGATGCTTGCAAGAGAGGAAGATGAGCCATGAAAGATCCAATTTGCGACCCGGACTTGGAACAATATTTCCAGTCTATAGGCGCCGTGCCTGAGAGAGATCCCGCGCGCATAGAGGCAGGCAAAAGGGTGTTTCTGGAAGAAGCCCGCTTGGCGAGAACCGCCGTATCGAAAATTCCCGATTCGCGTCTTAACCAGCGTACGACATTTGGAAAGGAGCGAATCGCTATGTGGAAAACAGCCGGAGCTTTGATGATTGCGATCGGTACGCTGCTCGGCGGCGGGGGAGCCGTGGTCGCCGGAGCACAGGAGGCCATGCCGGAAGATGCACTGTATCCGGTGAAGAACTGGTCGGAGGATATCCGCTTGTGGGCGGAGGGGGATCCGCTTTCGAAGATGGATCTCGCAATGGAATTCGCCGATCGGCGCGCGGAGGAGATCGTACACGGGGTGGACGCGGGCCTGCCGGTGGCGGATTCCCTACTCGCGCGGTTGATGGAGCAGGACGACCTTGCGCTCTCAATCGCCGCGCAGGCCGGAGATGCGGAAGCCCCGGCCGCGCTCGAAATGGTGCGCTCTCGGCTTGAGGAACATCTGCGGGTTCTGGATTATCTGCAGGCTGGTGCGGAGCCGAACGAAAGCGCGCTGCTCCTGCAGACGCGCCAAACCATTCGACAGCGTCTGGAACTATTAAACGGCGACCTTCATGATCCGCAGCTCCGCATCCGGATCCTCGAGCAGGTGCGCGACCGCGAAAATCGGCCCGAGGTAACCCCGGCCGGGCAGACCAATCAGAATGGAAATGAAGATGCCGGTCAGGGGACCGGATCGGATGCCGCACAAGGTTCGGGAGGCGGATCGGATACGCCTCAGGGCTCCGGCCCGCAGGCGGATGGAACACCCGCTTCGGGCGGCGGGAATGGGCAGGGATCGGGGCAAAATCCTGATTGTGTCTGTCCCACTACCTGTGAAGCGCAGGGGGCAGGCGATGGCGGCAATGGTCCCGGCGGCGATACCACGCCCACCGTGGAAGGCTGTGTCTGCCCGACTCTGGCCTGCACGCCCCAAAAGGGGAATCAGAGTAAGACCGGCAATCCCTGATCTGCCGGATCATGCGAATCGAAAGCGCCAATTTGGGACCGCCCGACGGGCGGTCCCAAATGATTCGGGCTGTGGCACAAGGGCTTATGGTTGCAGCTGCGATCGGCAATCGCGGCTAGAATATTTTTCATCCGTGGCTCTTCCGCAGTTCAGGCTCCACGTCCGGAGGAACGATGCGCGTTTTATTCAACGGCTTGCCGCCTTCGGCGGATCCGGAAGCGGGCGAACTCCCTGGGCTCGGGAGGGGATCTGGTGGCGGCGCTGATCGTCCTGCGGTATGTGCCGCCAGACGGCGTTTTGAATTTTCACCGCGGCCGGGCGTACTGGATGCCGGGCGGGGAATCCGGCGGCTGAATCCTTAACGCGATCGGCGATCGCGGCAAACAGCAAAATCACCGATTGCAGAGTAAATAAATGTGATTACTGGTATTTGATGGTAATTGCGACTATTAAGTAGAACCTCTGAATATGTCATGCTGAGCGCCCGCCCTCCGAGCGATGAGCATCGGTGATCTTCCGGTGCGAAGAATTACGAGTGGGGGTAGCGATGGGTCTAGAAACGAAAAAGCAGATGCCTCGCTTCCCCTCGCTGCGCTCGGGAAAGGCGCTCAGCATGACATCCTTTTTCAGAGATTTGAATAAATTGATCCTGAAGGAGTTATTCGCGCCCGGCGACCGCGATCAGAACCGGAGAATCTTCGGTGAACGGCGTGCGGTCGTAATCCCCCCACAGGTGCAGGAGCCGCAATCCGGCCCGCTCGAAGAGAGTTGCGAGCTCGTTGGGGAAGAAATACCTCAGGGTCATCGGGATCGAGGTGCGGGTCACGGTTCCGGACGGGTCGAGCTCGTCGTAGATCCAGGTGATGTAGCCGAGCTGGGCGGCGCGGTCCACGCGCAGGCTGGAAAACTGCTGGATGGTAACGCCGCGCGCTTCATCGCGGAAAGTCCGTTCGAGGACCAGCGATTCCGGCGGATCGCCGTAGATCGGGATCGGATTGGGCAGGGCGAGCGCCGCTTGCCCGCCGGAGGGAAGGTGCCGGTGGACCGTCTCGAGCGCCGCGTGCACGTCCGCCGGATCGATCATGTGCGCGAATGTGTTGAACGGCAGCAGGATCAGCGGGAAGGTTTTGCCGAGCCGGACGCGCGTGAAATCCTCCTCCAGCAGTGTGACACGGCCCGCGATCGACGGCTGTAACGCGAGCCGGCTCCGGGCGAGGGCAAGCATGGCGGGGGAGGAATCCACCCCCGTAACCGGGATACCTTCGCGCGCGAGGTGCAGGAAGACCCGGCCGCTGCCGCAGCCCAGTTCAAGGACCGGCCCGCCCTGCGCGCGCGCCAGATCCGCCCACAAGGGCAGATCTTCGGTGAAGTCCGCGTTTTCCAGATCGTAAAACCGGGCGATGGAAGTGTAAGAATCCATTTTTGCTTGACGGTGAAGATGGGGCGCATTATACTCCGCGCGCCGGGGTGTAGCGCAGTTGGCAGCGCACTGCGTTTGGGACGCAGGAGTCGGCGGTTCAAGTCCGCCCACCCCGACTGCGCTGCATAGGGGGATTGTTTTTTTTACCCTGGGGGAAAGAACCGACTCATTTTATCTCCGGAAGCACGCCTACCGGCAACCGGGCAGGAACCGTTGGCCGCACTCCTCCTTGACTCGAAACGTCCGCAATGCATCCAGCGCATCATCCTCGGCGTGCAAATCGCGATGATCGCCGTGATGTGCCTGCTCGTGCTCGCCCACGGCGAATGGCCGGGATGGGACATGCTCGGCCTGATCCTGTTCACCCTCTTCCTGTGGATCATGCGCGACCGGATCGCCTTCCTGGATTTCGCGCCGTTCCTGCTCATGCTCTTTACATACGAGGTTATTCGCAGTGTCATCCTGGTGGTCGGCACGAACGGCGTTCACGTCACGGATTTGATCGTCTGGGAACAGACGCTGTGCGCGGGAATCATCCCCTCGTTCGCCCTGCAGCAGGCATTCGGCGCGACGGCCTTTACCGGGCTCGTGGACCTTGTGACGAACGGCTTTTACATGACCCATTTCTTTTCGGTGATCCTGATGGGATTTGTGCTGTGGCTTAACCGCAAGGCGCATTACTGGGCGTACATGATGGGGCTGATCCTGCTCTCGTACGTCGCCTTCCTTACCTATGTCTTTTTCCCCGCCTCCCCGCCGTGGTGGGCGTCGTTGAACGGGTATCTGCGGAGCCAGCCGGTGAATCTCAACCACAGCCTGCTTTCACCGGAGTACATCTTTGCCAACGCCAATCCTCTGGGCGCCATGCCGTCGCTGCATACCGCGTGGCCGGCCTACATGCTTTTCTATGCGCTCCACATTTGGGGGCGAAAATCGCTTCCGATCCTCATTCTCCCGGTCGGCGTGGCGGTATCCTCGATCTATCTTGGGCACCATTACCTGATCGATATCCTGGCAGGGGTCGGTTACGCCGCCGTCGCGTTCGCATTCGCGACCCAATGGGGAAAAATCTATTTGAAAATCCGGGAGCCGGCCGGCTCGCTGGCAACCGTTTGATCCCCGCGTCGACGATCCCATACCGGCGGATGCGGCCATTCCCAACAACCCGTACGTAATCCGCACGGCCGCCGGGCGCGGCACGCGACGGAAGGAGCATTTTCGATGACCGGACTCGTTCTCGATGGAAAAGCCCTGTCCAAACAAATTGAAAGTGAATTAACCGGCCGGGTAAAGGCGATCCTGGCCCGGAACGGCGGAAAGATTCCCATTCTGGCAACCATCCTGGTCGGGGACGACCCGGCTTCGGTGACGTACGTGCGGATGAAGGGCAATGCCTGCCGACGGGTCGGCATGGAAAGCACTCAGATCCACCTGCCTCCGGAAAGCACGACCGAAATGGTCCTGGCCGAGATCGACAAACTGAACGCGGACCCGGCGGTGCACGGCATTCTGCTGCAGCACCCGGTTCCCAAGCAGGTCGATGAACGCAGCTGCTTCGACCGCATTGCGCTCGCGAAGGACGTGGACGGGGTGACCTGCCTGGGTTTCGGGCGGATGGCGATGGGGGAGCCGGCCCACGGCTCGGCTACGCCGGCCGGCATCATGCGGCTGCTGGCGCATTACAAAATCCCGCTGGAAGGCCGGCGCGCGGTTATCGTCGGGCGCAGCCCGATCCTCGGGAAACCTTTGGCGATGATGCTGATGAACGCCAATGCGACCGTGACGGTCTGCCATTCGCGGACTCAAAACCTGCCGGACGTCGTGCGCCAGGGGGATATCGTCGTCGGCGCGGTGGGCAAGGCGGAATTCATCAAAGGCGATTGGATCAAGCCGGGGGCGGTGGTCGTGGATGCAGGGTACAACGAAGGGAATGTCGGGGATGTTGAACTGCCGGCTGTTATCGAAAAATGCTCGGCCTACACCCCGGTTCCCGGCGGCGTGGGGCCGATGACGATCGCCATGCTGATTTCGCAAACCGTCGACTCGGCGGAGAAGGCGGCCGGGGCGTACTAAAAAAACCACAAATCACACCGCAAAGGCGCCAAGTGCGCCAAGAATTTTTAATTTTTTACTTTGCGTTCTTTGCGACTTTGCGGTGAGAAATTACTTTTCCGGTGAGGCCTTGATGGAATTGTATCGCGCCTTGCTTGACGCTCAAGGCCGGCGGAGGGTATACTCACGCGCGTTACCCAAAAAAAGTTGGTTCGCGGGCGTCGCCAAGTGGCAAGGCATCAGCCTTCCAAGCTGACATCGCGGGTCCGAATCCCGTCGCCCGCTCCTTGGGCCCGTAGCTCAATGGCAGAGCAGCTCCCTCATAAGGAGTGGGTTGATGGTTCGAGCCCATCCGGGCCCACTCCGCATCATTCCCTGAAGATGTCCATCCACAGGTCGAAATCCTCCGGCGCATCCGGAGGTTTTTCTTTTCCCGCCTGCCGCAGACGGTCCCGGACTTCGCGGGCGAACTCCTGGGAGGAGACGACCTTCGCGCCGGCACGCCGGGACCGGTCGCAGACTTCGGCATCCGAACTGACGATGGTGTAATGGCGCGCATCCTTCCGGCCGCGCAGAAATTCGAGGATGGCATCGTCCGCCTGCTGCGGCGGCGGGACGAAATGCGCGCGGACCATGCTTCCGGCGCGGGATAACGGTCCCATTCCCGGCTGGCCGCGGTCGAAAAACACAACTACCTTGCGCCGGGTGGCATGCCCAAACCGTTCAAGTATCCGCAATAACTGGTGTTCGTCGTCCGGATCGGAAAGCGCCATCCCCGGAAAGGCGCCGATCAGATTGTGACCGTCGATCAGATAGGGCATTCGTGCGATCCAGCGGCGAAGGGATGTTGATCCGGCGCGGACGAGGTGCTACACTGAACGTATACCGCACGCGGAGGTGTTACCATGGCCCGACGCTGGATATTCTACCTCGCGCTGAACGTTTTGGTGTCGGCGGCGACGATACTCGCGGTCCTGTATGTCTGGAATCGTTCGCAACAGCCCGCGGCGGTCGCGGCCGCCACGCCCACCCTGCAGCTCCCGCATGGGAATGTGCCGTCGCTGCCCACCGTGGAAACCACCGCCACGCCGTTCCTGTATACCGTCAAGCCGGGCGATACGCTCGGGAAGATCGCCGAGCAGTTCGGCGTAAGCGTCGACGAGCTGGTGGCGCTGAACAACCTCGAGGACCCCGACTGGCTCGAACCGGGAACCCAGCTGATCGTCCCCGCGCGGGCCGCGGCGAGCGCGCCTGTCTCCAGCCGCGCGACCGTCACCCCGCAGGAAGGGGAATCGGCCCCGTGGCCTGAGATCGATTCGGTGAATTCGCCGGGGAATATGTTCATGGAGGCTGTGCGGATCACCAATCCCGGCGCCAATGCCGTGCTGACCGGCTGGCGGCTGCGCGCCCCGACCGGAGCCGAATACGTCTTCGGCGAGTTTTCGCTCGTCGCGCAGGGCGCGGTCCTGGTCCACACCGCCGAAGGGATCGATACTTCGATCGATCTGTATTGGAACCTGAAGGAAACGCTCTGGCATTCCGGCGATGAAATTCTTCTGCTGGATGCGCTCGGCAATCTGCGTTCGGCGTATGTAATCCCGTAATCTACCCCTGAGGAGTGACTGTCATGCCCGTGGGATTTTAACGGGCATCCATTCCAGTTGATGACATCGAATCTGTTTCGCATGGACCCCGGCTGAGAACACCCTCGCGTCATCCGCGCGCAGGTTCGAAGAACAATACCGAACCTGCGCCTTTCGCTGAGGGCAAGCGCCGGGGTGACGGGATATGCCATTTTGATCCGCCTTCACGAAATCCACGTGCAAATTGCATGTGAATATGTAGATAGGAAATAACCAAACGGGTGATGGGGGAGAGGAACGGGGTCTGGACCGATCCGCACCCCTCTGCTACACTTCCGCCCCGGAGCGATGATGAATCAAGTCCTCTACCGAAAGTGGCGCCCGCAGACCTGGGAAGACGTCGTCGGGCAGAAGCACGTCGTGCACACGCTGAAGAACGCGCTGGCCGCGGGGCGGATCGCGCACGCTTACCTTTTCTCCGGCCCGCGCGGCACGGGCAAGACCAGCATGGCGCGAATCCTGGCCAAGGCGGCCAACTGCTCGGCCGAAGCTGCGGCGGACCGGCCCTGCAATCAGTGCGGGCGCTGCCGGGCGGTGAATGAGGGCAACTACCTCGACCTGATCGAGATCGACGCGGCCTCCAACACCAGTGTGGAGGACGTGCGCGACCTGCGCGAGCGGGTTCCGTTCGCCCCGGGCGACGGCCGCTACAAGGTTTACATCATCGACGAAGTCCACATGCTCTCGACAGCCGCGTTCAACGCGCTGCTCAAGACCCTGGAAGAGCCGCCGGCGCACGCGATCTTCATTCTGGCCACCACCGAATCCCATAAAATTCCCGCCACCGTCATCTCGCGCTGCCAGCGGCACGAATTCCACCGCCTGGGAGTTGAGGAGATCACAACGCAATTGACGGAGATGGTGAAGGCCGAAGGCATTCTGGCGGACAAGGAAGCGCTGGAGGCGGTCGCCCGCCAGGCGACCGGCAGCATGCGTGACGCGATCAGCCTGCTGGATCAGCTCGGTTCGATGGGGGAAGCGATCACCCTGGCGCGGACGCTCGAGATGCTCGGCTCGACCGGCGGCGAAACGGTCCAACAACTTGTGATGTGCATCGGCCGCGGCGATTCCGCCGAGGGCCTGCAGATCATCCACCGGGCGACCGACAGCGGCGCGGATGCGCGCCAGTTCGCGCGCCAGGTGGTGGATTACCTGCGCGGCGTGATGATGGCCGCCTCGGGCAACGCCGACCTGGTGGAAGCCACACTGGAAACCCGCGCCGCGATGAAGGACCTTTCGCAAACGATCGATCCGGCCGCGCTGTATCGCGCGATCCGGTCGTTCTCGCACGCCGCCGCCGATCTGCGCTCCGGCTGGCGCCCGCAGCTGCCGCTCGAACTGGCGCTGATCGATTCGATTATGGATCCGGGCGCGCCCCCCGCGGCGGGTGCGCCGTCCGCGTCCGGCAATCCGGGCGCGGGAAATTCCTCCCGCCCCGTGCCGCAGCGCCCGGCCCCGGCCGCGCCCGCTTCCAAACCCGCTGTGAAGCTCGCCGAGAATCCGCCGCAGGCGTACACCGTTGCTCCGGCGGAGGCCGGCTCCGCTTCCGGGATGACCCTCGCCCGGATCCGCGAATCCTGGAGCCGTGTGCTTGCCACCGTCCGGGAACGGGATTCCCGCAGCTACACCCTGTTTGTCCGCGCCCAACCGGGATCATTCGACGGGGATTTACTTTCGATATTTGTGGATTCCGATCTGGTCCGCCAGAAATGTTCGCGTCCGGAAACGCTGCTCCTGCTGCAGGGGGTGCTGGCCGAGGCGCTCGGTTCCGCGCTGCGAATCCGTTTCGCGGTCGGCAAGATCCAATCCATCGCCGAAGGCCAGGCGAAATATCCCGACGGCGGAATGGTGGATACCGCCTCGCGCGAATTCGGCGCGCAGGTGATCGATCTGCCGTAGGTTTTTTTTAACCCGGGATCCATCCGATCTGTTTTCTTTCCCAACCCACCGATCCCTCGCTGCGCGAGCCGGCCCCGGCGCGGTCTAGGCCGGGGGGATGACTTTAAATCGGAGGTTTTCTCCCGCATGGGCAAACAACACAGACCGAACATCCCCGGCGCCGGATCCTCCGGCATGATGGCGCAACTGGCGCGGCTGCAGGAAGAGATGCAGCGCGCGCAGCGCGAGCTGGAGGAGGAGACGGTGACCGCCACCTCCGGCGGCGGAGCGATCACGATCGTGATGACCGGCGGCCAGCAGGTCCGGTCGGTGAGGATCTCCCCCGAAGTGCTGCAGCAGGCCGACCCCGATCTGCTGGGGGATATGCTGACGGCCGCCTTTAACCAGGCGGTGAAAGCCTCCAAGGATCTCGCCCAGCAGAAGCTCGGGCCGCTGATGCCGTGACCCTCCCCAAACCCGTCTCCCGGCTGATCGAGCAGTTCCAGCGCCTGCCCGGCGTGGGTCCCAAGACGGCCTCGCGCCTGGTGTATCACCTTCTGCGCGTCCCGGAAGAGCAGGCGCGCAACCTGGGGGAAGCGCTGCTCGACCTCCATGCCCAAACCCGCTTCTGCTCGATTTGCTTCAACATCACCGATATCACGACCGACCCGTGCGCCGTTTGCCGCGACGACAAACGCGATGGGACGATCCTGTGCGTGGTCGAGGCGCCGCTGGATGTGCAGGCGGTCGAACGGGCGCAGGGCTTTCACGGCCGCTACCATGTCCTGCACGGGGCGATCTCGCCGGTGGAGGGGGTCGGCCCGGAGAACCTCAAGATCGGCGAACTGGTCGAGCGAGTCCGCAAGGGCGGCGTCGAGGAAGTGATCCTCGCGACCAATCCCTCGATGGAGGGCGAAGCCACGGCGATGTACATCCACCGCGCGCTGCAGGGATTGCCGGTGCGGGTGACAAGGCTCGCGCGCGGCCTGCCGGTCGGCGGCGACCTCGAATACACGGACGAAACCACGCTGGCCAAGGCGCTCGAGGGGCGCAGCGCGATGTAGCGCACACGCGCGTTTCAGATTAGGAATGCTAAATGCTTGAATGGAAAGTAATTATTACTCGATTGTGATGACTTTTCGAACCCGGTATAGTCAGGGTGAACCGTGGCAGGGGGAGGCAATTCATGACGAAAACTGCCATCATACTCGGCGAAACAATAGAAAACTGCACATTATTTCTACGCGGACAGAAAGTGATATTGAGCTTCCATCTGGCCGAGATGTATGGAGTCGAAACCCGCGAGCCGTCAGGCAAAGACTGCCGTCATTCCGGCGTGGACTTTGCCGGAATCCAGTCCCAGCGCCTGTGAATAATGCCAATGACTTCTGGATGCCCGAAACGATAATTCTCGCTTCGCAAACATCCAGGTGAATATCGAGATTATGCGCGCGGCAATGAACCCTCCCCCGTTAGCCGTTCCTGATTCATGGCTAACGGGGGAGGATAAAGGAGGGGGCCGGGGCCGGACGGCCGCCCTTGACATTGCGGATGCTTTCCATAAAATGGTGGATGGATAACCCAATGAAACACATCGCCGGTTCGGTCGTCTGCATGTGTATCTGTCTTTGCCAGGGACGGAGGTCTCTCGCTTAGGCTTTTGCACGCATCGAACCGAAAGGGCTTAATAGGCGAAGGCAACCGTCTCCTGGATCATTCAGAGGCGGTTTTTGTTTTTAATACCCCTCCTCCGGCCCCTCCCCAGAATGGGGAGAGGGGCGGAAAGTGACCTAGAAAGAAGAGCAATATGAAAATCGCGAATTCTGTAACGGATCTGATCGGCGACACGCCGCTGGTGCGGATCAACCGCCTGGCGGCGGGCGCGAAAGCGGAGGTGGCCGCCAAGCTCGAATTCTACAATCCGGCGCACTCGGTGAAGGACCGGATCGGCCTTGCCATGATCGACGCCGCCGAGAAAGCCGGGCGGATCAAGCCCGATACGATCATCGTCGAGCCGACCAGCGGCAACACCGGGATCGCGCTGGCGATGGTGTGCGCCGCGCGCGGCTACAAATGCGTGCTCACCATGCCGGAGACGATGAGCCGCGAACGGCGGATGCTTCTGCGCGCATACGGCGCCGAGCTCATCCTCACCCCCGGCGGCGATGGGATGCCCGGCGCGATCCGCAAGGCCGAGGAACTGGCAGCCGCCGATCCGCGCTACTTCGTCCCGCAGCAGTTTGAGAACCCCGCCAACCCCGAGATCCACCGCCGGACGACGGCCGAGGAAATCTGGCGCGACACCGACGGCAAGGTGGATATCTTCATCGCGGGCGTGGGCACCGGCGGCACGATCACCGGCGTGGGCGAGGCGCTCCGCGAGCGCAAGCCCTCCATCCGGATCGTGGCGGTCGAGCCCGATGCCTCGCCGGTCCTCTCGGGCGGCGCCAAGGGGCCGCATCCGCTGCAGGGAATCGGCGCCGGCTTCGTGCCGAAAGTGCTTAATACGAAAATCTACGACGAGGTGATCCGCGTGACGGGGGAAGACGCCTTCGCCACCGCGCGCCGGGCTGCGCGCGAGGAAGGACTCCTCGTGGGGATTTCCTCCGGGGCGGCGCTGTGGGCCGCCGTGCAGGTTGCCAACCGCGCCGAAAACGCCGGCAAGCTGATCGTGGTGATTATTCCGTCCTTCGGCGAACGCTACCTGAGCACGCCGCTGTTCGCGGATTTGGCGGAGGGGTGAAACCGACCATCGACCATCGACGATCGATCATCGTCGAGTATGGGTAAGGCGACTTATCTGCTCGACGCAGTAATCGGTTTTTCGATGGTCGATGGTCGATCGTCCATGGTCTGATCCTTACTACAATAATTTCAAAATCTTGGAGAAAGCATGTTTACAACCATCCGCCGCGACATCCAATCCGTCTTCACCCGCGATCCGGCCGCGCGCAGCCTGCTGGAAGTGCTGACCTGCTACCCCGGGCTGCACGCCGTGTGGGGGTACCGGATCGCGCACTGGTTCTGGATCCATGGCTTCAAGCTGATCGGCAGGCTCCTTTCGCAGGGCGTGCGCGGCTGCACCGGGATCGAGATTCATCCCGGCGCGAAGATCGGGCCGGGGCTGTTCATCGACCACGGCATGGAAGTCGTGATCGGCGAAACCTCCGAGATCGGCGAGGATGTCACCCTCTATCACGGCGTCACCCTCGGCGGCACCAGCAACATCAAGGGCAAGCGCCACCCGACGCTCGAGGACTGCGTCGTGGTCGGGACCGGGGCGAAAATCCTCGGGGCGATCACGGTCGGGGAATCCAGCCGGGTGGGCGCCAACGCGGTCGTGGTGCGCTCGGTCCCGCCGGATTCGGTCGTGGTCGGCGTGCCTGGCGAAATCGTCGTCCGTTCGCGGCCGCACCCGGGTATGCACACGCCCGACCTCGAGCACTCGCAGATGCCGGACGTGATCGGCGAAACGCTGCAGGAGCTGATGGAACGGGTCAACCAACTCGAGGGACGAGTCAACGGGCATCCCCATCCGACGCATGCCCGCACCCTGGATCACGGCGTGTGGACCGGGGAGGATTTCGAGATCTGAGCGCTGTCCTAACCCCCTCACCCCCGACCCCTCTCCCCCTTCCCCGTAAGGGGAGGGGGGAGAGGGGTGCCCCGAGGGAACCGAGGGGCGGGGAGAGAGGGTTAGGACAGCTTGACACGCTTTGCGCCGCTGTGATATAAGCGCGCCCAACAACCGCATACGCAAAGCGCTCTTATCCAGAGAGGCGGAGGGACCGGCCCGATGAAGCCTCGGCAACCAGCGGAAACGCAGGTGCCAATTCCGGCAGCAGGGATGACGACGTTCGTCATCCGAATCTGAAAGATGAGAGGGCAGTGAATTATTAAGTTCACCGCCTCTTCTTTCGGAAGAGGCGGTTTGTTTTTCCAAGGAAATGCTGGTCGAGTAGGGCGAGCGGAGCGAAGCCCGTATCGAGACCAGTTGCGTGGCGAGGCGGCGGTCTCGATACGCAGAAAACGCTACTCGACCGCCTTTTTGGAGGAGGAAACATGACGCAGGAAAAAGCAAGATCGTACGGTTTTGCCACCCGGCAGTTGCACGCCGGGCAGAAGCCGGACCCGGCCACCGGAGCACGGGCGGTCCCGGTTTACCAGACCACGTCGTTCGCGTTCCGCGATACGGCCCACGCCGCGCGCCTGTTCGCGCTCGAGGAGCCGGGCAACATCTACTCGCGGATCATGAATCCGACCAACGATGTGTTCGAACAGCGGATCGCCGACTTGGAAGGCGGCGTGGGGGCGCTGTCGGCGTCCTCGGGCCATGCGGCCCAGACCATGGCCATCTTCGCGCTGTGCGGGCAGGGCGACCACATCGTATCCGCCTCCACGCTCTATGGCGGCACCTACAACCAATTCAACTACACCTTCCCGCGGCTGGGGATCGAGGTGACCTTTGTGGATCCCGCCGATCCGGAAAATTTCCGCCGCGCGATCCGCCCGAATACGAAAATCCTGTATGGGGAAACGCTCGGCAATCCGCGGATCAACGTGTTCGCGTTCGAGGAAATCTCCCGGATCGCCCGCGAGAACCGCATCCCGCTTATGATCGACAACACCTTCGCCACGCCGTACCTGTGCCGGCCGTTCGAATGGGGGGCGAATATCGTCCTGCACTCGACCACCAAGTTCATCGGCGGCCACGGCACGACGATCGGCGGTGTGATCGTCGACGGCGGGAATTTTGATTGGGCCGCTTCGGGGCGTTTTGCGAATTTCACCACGCCGGATCCCTCCTACCACGGGCTGACGTTCGCCTCGCTCGGCGCGGCCGCGTTCATCCTCAAGGCGCGGGTGCAGGTTCTGCGTGATATCGGCGCGTGCCAGGCGCCCTTCAACTCGTTCCTGCTGCTGCAGGGGCTGGAGACTCTCAGCCTGCGCATGGAACGGCACATCGCCAACGCCCAAAAGGCCGCGGAGTTCCTCGAATCGCATAAAAAAGCCGCCTGGGTCACCTACCCGGGATTGAAAAGCCACCCGGATTACGAGCGGTCGAAGAAATACGTTCCCAAAGGGCCGGGCGCGATCATGGGCTTCGGGGTAAAGGGCGGCCTGGAGGCCGGAGGCAAATTCATCGACAGCCTGAAGCTCTTCAGCCACCTGGCCAACGTCGGCGACGCGAAAAGCCTCGCGATCCACCCGGCCAGCACGACCCACGCCCAGCTCTCGCCCGCGGAACAGGCGGCGGCCGGCGTCACCCCGGATTTCATCCGCCTCTCGATCGGGATCGAGGACATCGACGACATCCTCTGGGATCTGGACCAGGCGCTGGGGAAAATATAGGTCCGTTGTTCGGAAAAAGACCGCGGGGAAAATAGAACGAAGCGGGCCGCCTGCGCAGGCGGCCCGCTTCTCGTTTTTGGAGAGAGCAAAGCCCGGACACTCTGCCGGCCCGTTCACCGCGCGGGGGTCTGGATCTGCGGCCGGAAAGCGCGCGCCTGATCGACGGTCGCCTGTTCCGAAGCGACGGTGACCCGCAGACCGCATTCTTGCTCAACGGCGAGGCGCCGGGAGAATGCTCGGCGGGCGGCGGAAGGGGAATCCTACGAGATCATTTTGATGGTATAGGCTGCGGTCTGGGCGGTGACGAAGAGAGTCCGGTCGTCCGGTCCGGTGAACTCGACGTTGGTCGGAGTGTTCGGGATCGGAATGGCGGCCACCCGCATTCCGTCGGGGTGATAAATATCCACCCGATTGCGGACGGTCAGGTAGATATTCCCGGACTCGTCCATGGTCATGCCGTCCGATCCGCTGGAGACGAACAGTCGTTTACCGGACAGGCTTCCGTCGGCGTTGATCGCATAAGCGTAGGTCCGACCCGCGGCCCAATCGGCGATATAGAGCTTTTCCCCGTCCGGGGTTCCCACCAGCCCGTTGGGTTTGACCATGTCCCGGACAACCCGCTCCACCCGGCTGCGGTCCGGGGAGAGGTAATACACATCCTCGCCGTCTTGGACGGCCGACGAGCGGTAGGCCGGGTCGGTGAAGTAGATCCCGCCCTGCGGATCGATCCACAGATCGTTCGGCTCGTTGAACCGGATTCCCCCGTATCGGTCGGCCAGGACGGTGATCCCGCCGTTCGGGTCGATGGCGATCAACCGCCCCTTGCCGCCCTCGCAGGCGATCAGATTTCCGTTGCGGTCGAACGCCAGCCCGTTCGGACCGCTCAGTCCGTCCCGGAAGATGGACATGGCGCCGTCCGGCGACCAGCGGTAGATTATTCCCGCGTCGATGTCGGAGAAATACACGTTGCCGCTCGAATCGGCGGCCGGGCCTTCGGTGAATTGATAGCTGCCGGGGATGGGATCAGGCGTGAAATCGCGGGCGAAATCCAGCGCGGGGATTTCGGTCGCCGAGATTCGGGAATCCGGAGCCGTTGGAGCGGCGGTTTCCGCTGTGATCGATGCCGTCCGCGATGGGAGACCGCCGGATACGCAGCCTGCCGCCGGCAGAAAAAGAAAAAAGAGCATAAGGGATTCGCGTTTCATCTGGCCTCTTTTCGGTTCTCGGTTTGTCCCGAGTCTACGCCAAGTCCCGGCGGCCGGCGAGTGGCCATCTGGCGAATGTCGGCGATGCGAAGAGCCTCGCGATCCATCCCGCCAGCACGACCCGCGCCCAGCTCTCGCCCGCGGAACAGGCCGCGGCCGGCGTGACGCCGGATTTCATCCGCCTCTCGATCGGGATCGAGGACATCGACGACATCCTCTGGGATCTGGACCAGGCGCTGGGGAAGACGTAGGTCAAACCCCTCCCCCAACCCCTCCCCATAATGGGGAGGGGCAGGGGGAGGGGTTTGACCATGGACCATAGACGATAGACCATGGCCGATAATCCTTCTTGAAGGAATCGTGCGACACTCGTTTTGTCGATGATCGACTCATAATAGACATATCAATCTCGAACGACCATCGGCCATGGTCCATGGTCTATCGTCTATCGTCTCCGATCGGCGTATAATTTATCCTCTATCAAAAACTCCCATGAGCGACCTTTCCCCGCGCGTCACCGGCGTCCTCGACACCCTTCCCCAGAAGCCCGGCTGCTACCTGATGAAGGACGAAGCCGGGAAGGTGATCTACGTCGGCAAGGCGGTCAATCTG
>Ga0105104_10001002_pt1 | contig 21871 bp, 21 predicted proteins | sample PPLLaktember2015_3_FD_87034 | JGI IMG/M metagenome (GOLD analysis project Ga0105104, IMG submission 87034) | Freshwater sediment microbial communities from Prairie Pothole Lake near Jamestown, North Dakota, USA - PPLs Lake P7 Core (6) Depth... | ecosystem: Environmental > Aquatic > Freshwater >... | reverse complement strand
GGCTGGGCGACAAGACCGCGACCCAGGGCGAGGTTTACGCCTCGCGGGGCGGCAAGCAGGTGTTCCTCATCGCCGCCTACGTCGAGTCGTCTTTCGCCAAGTCCACGTTCGACCTGCGGGAGAAGAGCGTCCTGGCCGTCGAACGGGACAAGGTGGACCGCGTGGAAGTCGAGGCGCCGGGACAGTCGCTGGCGGTGGCCAAGGCCGGCAGCGAGTGGCGGCTGGAAAAGCCGGTGCAGGCCCCTGCGGACTACGGTACCGTCGAGAGCCTGGTCGGCCGGATCCAGACGGCGCAGATGAAGTCCATCGCCGCGCAACAGGCGACGGACCTGAAGCAGTACGGCCTGGACAAACCGGAGGCCACCGTCACGCTCTCGGCCGGCAGCTCGCGCGCGGCGCTCGCCATCGGCGGCAAGGACGAAAGCGGGAACCACTACGCGAAGGACGCGTCGCGCCCGCTCGTGTTCACCGTCGAAGCCGGCCTTCTCGAAGAGCTGAAGAAGCCGGCCGGTGACCTGCGCAACAAGGATGTCTTCGCGTTCCGGCCGTTCAACGCCACGGGGATCGAGACCACGCGTGCGTCGGAGGTCTTCGCGTTCGAGAAGGCCAAGGGCGCCGGCAAGGATGCCGAGGAAAAGTGGCGTCGGGTGAAGCCCTCGGTGAAGGACGTGGACCAGGCGAAGGTGGACGACCTGCTCGCGCGGCTCTCGAACCTGCGGGCGCAGGCGTTCGAGGGCGGCCAGGCGAAGACCGGCATCGATACCCCCGTACTCGTCGTCGTCGCGACGTTCGACGAGGGCAAGAAGAAGGAGCGCGTGGTGTTCGGCCGGAGCGGCAGCGACGTCTTCGCCTCGATCGAGGGCCAGCCGGGCGCCGCCAAGATCGACGCCGCCGAGTTCGACCAGGCACTGAAGGCGCTCGACGCGCTGAAATAGTCCGACGTGTCAGTGGACAGTGCTCGGTGGTCAGTGGTCAGTGGATCACGCCGTCACGCCGTGACCCCTTGATCGGCTGGCCACTGGCCCCTGACCACTGGCCACTCTCACTGGCAGGTTATTCATGCTCACTCTCCGCCTCAGGCATACCTGCTGTCCCATCCTTCTTGCCGGCCTGCTGACGCTCGGCGCCTGCGCGCCAAAGGCGCCGGCCGTGGTCACGCCGGCCACGCCGGCGGCGGCCGCCGCCGCCAGGCCGGTGTCCGCAAGGGCACTTCCGGCCGAGTTGGACCGGATCTTCGGCGCGCCGGCGTTCGACAGGATGCAGTGGGGTGTCATGGTGCAGTCGCTCGCCTCGGGCGAGGTGCTGTACCAGCGCAACGCGTCCAAGCTGATGATGCCCGCGTCGAACATGAAGGTCCTCACCCTGGCCGCGGCCGCCGATCGCCTCGGGTGGGATTTCACCTGGAACACACGCCTGCTCGCCGCGGGTCCCATCGAGCAGGGCGTGCTGCACGGGGACCTGGTGGTGGTGGGAAGCGGCGACCCGACCATCAACGCGCGGGGCGGGAGCGCGTTGCGGGTATTCGAACGCTGGGCCGACCTGCTGGCCGCGGCGGGGATTCGACGTATCGAAGGCCGAATCCTGGCCGACGCGCGGGCCTTCGACCGGGAGGGGCTGGGCGCGGGCTGGGCGTGGGACTACCTGGAGGCCTCGTACGCCGCGCCGGTCGGAGCGCTCCAGTTCAACGAGGATGTCGCAGAGGCCGTCGTACGGCCGGGCCCGGCAGCAGGCGCACCGGCCGTGGTGGAAATGCGACCGGCGGAGAGCGGCCTGGTCGTGGACAGCCGGGTGGTGACGGTGGCGGGCGGCAGCACCGACGTGCGCCTGCGCCGGCTGCCGGGCTCGGACCGGTTGACGGTCACGGGGCAGATAGCCCTCGCAGCGAAGGAAGTCGTGCGGCTCACGAGCGTTGACAGCCCCGCGGACTTCTTCGCACGGGCCCTGCGGTCCACGCTCGTCGGGCGTGGCTTCGAGATCACCGGTATCGCGCTCGATTTCGAGCGTGCCGACGTACCGCCCATCCTCGAGGGTGCCCGCGAGATTTTCGTCCACCAGTCACCGCCGCTTGCCGAGGCGGCGCGCGTGCTCATGAAGGTGAGCCAGAACCTGTACGCGGAGACGTTCCTGAAGACGGTGGGTGCGCGGGCGGGCGATGGGAGCGCCGCGGGAGGGCAGAAGGTCGTCGAGGAGGTGCTCCAGTCCTGGGGGGTGCCGCCCGACGCGTACGTGCTGGCCGACGGCTCCGGGCTCTCGCGCTACAACTACGTGACCGCGGAAACCCTGGTCACGGTGCTTCGCCACCTCTACCGGGACGAGAAGCACCGCGAGGCCTTCCTGGCCACCTTGCCGGTTGGCGGCCAGGACGGGGGGACGATCGCGCGCCGCTTCAAGGGAACCCGCGGGGAGAACAACGTGCGGGCCAAGACCGGGTCGATCGCGCACGTCAGCGCCCTCTCGGGCTACGTCACCACGATGGGCGGCGAGCCGCTGGTCTTCTCCATCATCGCGAACCACTTCACGCAACCCCAGGCCACGATAGACACGGCGACGGACCTCGCGGTCGAGCGGCTCGCTTGGATTAGGCGCTGACCGCCAGCGCGAGGCGGAGGGCGGAGGCAGGTGGAGGGAGCCGATGACGCCGCGCGAACTGGTTCGTCGAACGGTCGAGTTCGCGAAGCCGGCGAGAGTGCCGCGACAGGCGTGGGTGCTACCCTGGGCGGAAGAGCATCATCCGGCCGACGTGCTCCGCCTGCGGCAGGAATTTCCGGACGACATCGTCACCGCGCCAGGTCTCTACCGCCAGCCGCTGCCCGTGCAGGGCGAGCGATACAAGAAGGGTCTCTACATCGACGAGTGGGGCTGCCGCTTCGACAACGTTCACGGCGGCGTGATCGGGATCGTGCGGGAACCGCTGATCCGCGAGTGGGACGATCTCGACCGCTTCCGGACCCCGGACTGCACGCTCGCCGTCGATCGCGAGGCGGTGAACGCCTTCTGCGCCTCAACGCAGCAGTTCGTCCTGGCGGGGACCCTCGTCCGGCCGTTCGAGCGGTACTGCTTCATCCGGACGACGGAGCAGGCGCTCGTGGACCTGTTCCGCCGGCCGGCCGAATTCCACGATCTGCTCGGGCGGCTGCACGAGCACTACATCCGCGAGGTCGAAGCGTGGAGCGCCACCGACGTGGACGGTATCGTCCTGATGGATGACTGGGGCGCGCAGGATCGGATGCTGGTCTCACCCGTCCTCTGGCGCGACGTGTTCAAGCCAATCTACCGGGACTACTGCGACGTGGCGCGGCAGGCGGGCAAGTTCGTGTTCATGCACTCGGATGGGCACATCACCGCGATCGTCGACGACCTGATCGAGGTGGGCGTACAAGCCCTGAACAGCCAGGTGAAGTGCATGGGGGTCGCCGAACTGGGCCGCCGATTCCGGGGACGGCTGACGTTCTGGGGTGAAATCGATCGGCAGGAGGTGCTGCCCCTCGGAACCCTGGAGGACATCAGGGGCGCAGTCTGCGAGATGCGCGAGCATCTCTACGCGAACGGTGGGGTGATCGGTCAGTGCGAATTCGGGCCGGGGGCATCCCCCGACAATGTGTTCGAGGTCTTCCGCGCGTGGCGCGACCTGGACGCGCGGTAGGAACTCTATCGTCGCGCACGCGGGAGGCGGCGGGCGGAGGGCGGCACGGTTCGTGTCGCCGCACGTAGGGCAACCAGCCTCTACGTTGACTTCGAACTTCGGGTGCGAAGCGGAGCAGGGATCCGAATCGAGCACTGACCATGAACAGGCGACACTTCCTCACCAGCCTCGCGGCCGGCGCCGCGGTCGGCCTGCCCGGCGGACCAGGCGCCGCCGCGCAGGAACTCGGATCGCCGGGCGCGTGGCGGGACCTGCGCGGGCAGTTCCAGCTGCCGCCCAACCTGTTCTACTTCAACACCGCGGGCCTCGGTGCGTCGCCTCGGGCGGTCACCGACCGAGTCAAGGCGATGATGGACCGCGAGGAGGAGGCGCCGGCGCCCGGGCACAGCGAGGAAGACTGGCTCAGGATCCGCGGCAAGTGCGCCGCGCTGCTCGGGCCGTCATGCCGGGCCTCCGAGATCGCGCTCGTGAGCTGCGCCACCGAGGGCATCAACACGGTCCTGAACGGACTGCCGCTCGGCCGCGGCGACGAGGTAGTCACCTCCACGCACGAGCACCCCGCGCTCGTCATCCCCCTGCTCCACAAGATGCAGACCGCGGGGATCGTCATCCGCACCTTCGAGCCGGACCTGAAGTCCGCGACCGGCACGCTCGCCCGCCTTGAGGCGCAGGTCACGCCGCGCACACGGCTGATCTTCGTCAGCCACGTCACGTGCACGACGGGGCAAATCTATCCCGTGGCCGCCATCGGCCGGCTGGCGCGCGAACGGCGGCTCTGGTTCGCGCTGGACGGCGCCCAGTCCCTGGCACAGTTCCCCATCGACATCGCGGCCACCGGCGCCCACTTCTACACGGCAAGCGCCCACAAGTTCCTCATGGCGCCCAAGCGGACCGGCATCCTGTACGTCAGGCAGGATCACCTCGAAACGCTCGTCCCGACCGTCGTCGGGGCCTACTCGGATCAAGAGACGTCGTTTGTGGATCGCCTGTTGAAGCTGCAGCCGACGGCGCAGCGCTACGAGTACGCCACCCAGAACGACGCGCAGGTCTACGGCATCGAGGCGGCCGCGGACTTCGTTGCCGCGCTCGGCCTCGCGCACGTCTGGGAGCACAACCGCTCCCTGGCGAACATCTGCCTCGAAGGCCTCCGGCCGATTCCCGGCGTCGAGCTGCTCGCGCCGCCCGACGCCGCGTCACGGTCGGCGATGGTGACCTTCCGGCTGGTCGGCAGGGACAACCGCGAGGTAGCCAACATGATTACGAGGCGGCGCCACCGCGTCCGCAGCGTGACGGAGGGCGGCCTCGACGCAGTCCGCGCCTCGTTCCACGTCTGCAACACCGAGGAGCAGGTGCGCGAGCTGGTGCACGCCGTGGAAGACATTGCGGACGGGGAATAGTGGCTAGTGGCTGGTGGCTGGTGGCTGGTGGCTGGTGAAATCGTCCGCAGGGGCGGACTTGCCTGCCCTGAGCGAAATCGAAGGGTGTCCGCCCGTCAGCCGAAGGGCTCCGACCGGCAGGGCTGCCGCCCGAACGGGACGAAGTCTTCAGGCCTGGCCTTTCCCGAACAGCTCCCGGGTCCGCGCGAGCATCGCACCCAGCTCGCCCGTAAGGCCACCGCCTTGCGCGAGGTCCGGACGCCCCCCACCACGACCGCCGAACTCCGTCATCAAGGCCTTGAGGACTGACGCGGAGTCGAGCGTAACGTCCCTGGACCGTGCGACGACGGCGACGGCCGGCGAGGCCGTGGAAAGGAGCGCGACGCTGAACCCGGGGTTGGAACAGATCGCCAGCGCCATCGCCTTGAGGCCGTTCTGGTCCTGCCCCTCGATCGCCTGCACCACCTGGCGGCGGCCGTTCACCTCTTCAGCGGCGGCTGCCAGCGCCGCGGCCTCGAAGCCGGCCAGGCGTTCCTGCAGTCCCTTCGCCAGTTTGCGCTGGTCCTTGGCGTCGGCCTGCAGCCGCTCGACCGCCGCCGGCAGTTCCTCGGGAGCGACGGACACGTGACGGATGCAGCCGGCGACCGCCTCCCGGAAGCGCCGCAGCGACCGCAGTGCACGGCCGCCGCACACGAATTCGAGCCGGGTGCCGCCGCGGAGACGCTCTGCCGAGAGCACCGCGATCACCCCGATCGCTCCCGACCGTTCGACGTGCGTCCCGCCGCAGGCCGAGAGATCGTATCCATCGACGTCGATCACGCGCAGCGTCCCCGCGCGGTCGGGCTCTTTGCGAAGCGGCAGGGCCGCGGCCTCCGCCTCGTCCACGAAGCGGATGCGGACCGGCCGGTCCTCCCACACCACGCGGTTCGCCTCGGATTCCGCGGCGGCGATCTCCATCTCGGAAAGCGGGATCGCGAGGTCCACCGTGGAGACCTCGGCCCCGAGGTGGAAGCTTACAGTGCGCGCGTCGCACAGCTTGTCCAGCGCTGCCGACAGGATGTGCTGGCCCGTGTGCTGCTGCATGTGATCGAAGCGGCGGACCCAGTCAATTTGGCCGCGCACGGGCTGTCCGGCCGGGATCTCCCGGTCCAGCACGTGAAGCACCTCGCCGGACTCCGACTCGACCACCTCGATGACTCGCGCCTCGCCGAGGGTGCCGGTGTCGAAGGGCTGTCCGCCGGACGTCGGGTAGAACGCGCTGGCATCGAGGACGACGGCCGGCCGGTCGCCGACACGCCGGCCCTCGACGACAACCGCGTCAAACTCGGTGCGGGAGGAGTCGCTGTAGTACAGACGGTCGGACATCATCGACACCTTAGCACGGGAAAGAGGCGCCCGGGCGACGGCCAAGGGCCGGGCAAGAGCCTAGAGCCTGGAGGAGCCAAGGGCCGGGTCGGCGATGCCGGCCTCCGCGAACCCCCTGGCCCGCAACTGGCAACTGTCGCAGCGGCCGCACGGGCGGCCGGAGGGGGAAGGGTCGTAGCAGCTGAGGGTGAGGCCGTAGTTCACGCCCAGCTCCAGCCCCCGCCGGATGATCCCGGCCTTCGTCATGTGGAGCAAGGGCGCGTGGACGCGGAAGGGCCGGCCCTCGACGCCGGCCTTGGTCGCCACCGCGGCCAGGCGCTCGAAGGCCTCGATGAACTCCGGGCGGCAGTCGGGATAGCCAGAGTAGTCGAGCGCGTTGACGCCGATGAACAGATCCTGCGCGCCGAGCACCTCGGCCCACCCGAGCGCGATCGACAGGAACACCGTGTTGCGGGCCGGCACGTACGTCACGGGGATCTCGCCCGCGTCGATCGTCCGGTCCTTCGGGACCGCGATGCGGGCGGTCAGGGCCGACCCGCCAAACACGGCAAGGTCCACCTCCAGCTCCACGTGCCGGACGGCACCGGTCGCCCGCGCGACCACCCGCGCGGCTTCCACCTCACGAACATGGCGTTGCCCGTACGAGATCGTGAGGGCGTAGACGTCGAACCCCTCGGCCCGCGCGATCGCCGCCGCCGTCGCGGAGTCCAACCCGCCGCTCAGCAACACGACGGCTCGAGGTCGGGTAGTCATGCGTCTCCCCCTCGCCGCTGTCCGGCTCTGGGCTCTCGGCCCTGGGCTCGGCGCAGATCACGCGGCCCGCCAGGCGGTCTCGGGCGGAAGCAAGCTCTCCGCACGCTCAGACCCCCCGTGCGGTGGCGCCCCAGATGTACTTGTGCACCTGCAGCTGCAGGCGAGCCGGGAGGCGGTCGGCCAGGATCCACGCCGCCAGCTCCTTCGGGTCCAGCGCTCCATGGACCGGCGATATCAGGATCGCCGCGACGCGGCCCGGCAGCCCGTGTTCCGCGATGACCTGCCGCGCGAACTCGTAGTCCACGCGGTCCTGGACGACGAACTTCACCTCATCGCGAGGCCGCAGCCGGTTGACGTTCCCCCAGTCCACCCGGTGCGATTCCCCGCTGGCGGGGCATTTCACGTCCATCACCGTCACGACCCCGGCCGGAACACTCGCGACGCTGATGTGACCGCCCGTTTCCAGCAGGACCTCGAAGCCCGCTTCGAGCAGCCGCTCCATGAGCGGGTAGACGTCGGGCTGCAGCAGCGGCTCTCCGCCGGTGATCTCGACCAGCCGGCACCCAAACCCCTCGACCTGGTCCAGCACCTCGTCCACGGTGCGCTTGCGGCCTTCGGCGAACGCGTAGGGCGTGTCGCACCAGGCGCAGCGGAGGTCGCAGGCCGTGAGGCGGACGAACACGCACGGCAGCCCGGCCCAGGTCGATTCCCCCTGGATGGAGTGGAAGATCTCGTTCACCGTCAGCATTCAACGGGCATTGTACAATGGCCGACCGGAGGTGCCGATGCCCAAGCCGGTCTTCTATTGGAAGCCGACCTGAACGACCTGCCGCAACGCCAGAAGTTTTCTGGACGAGATCGGCGTCGAGGTGGAGTTCAAGGACATCACGAAGGAGCCGCCCCCGAGGGCGTTCCTCGACAAGCACGTGGCGGCCGACCGGGTGGCGGATTTCATCAGCCGGCGGAGCCCCGTCTTCAAGGAGCGGCCGCTGCCCGCGTCGAAGAAGGACGCGATCGATTTGATGCTCGAACAGCCGAACCTGATCAAGCGGCCAATCCTCGTGGCCGGCTCGAAGGTGGTCTTCGGCTTCGACAAGGACGAGTACCGCCGGGTGGCGGAACAGCGGGTCAAGAGTTGAGGGTTGAGAGTTAAGGGTTGAGAGCTCAGGGTTGAGTTTGAGGGTGTCGTCGCGCTGGCACGCGTGATCCGACCGTTAACCCTCAACCCTCAACCCTGAACCGTATTACCATGTCCGCAACCATCCGCGTCGGAACGAGCGGCTGGAGCTACCCGGAAGGCGCGGGGTCCTGGAACGGGGTCTTCTATCCTCCGCGCGGGACGCGCGGCTTTCGCGCGGCAGACGAACTGCGCTACTACTCCGAGCGCTTCGACACCGTCGAGGTCAACTCCACCTTCTACCGGCCGCCATCTGCCGCCACCACCCGCCGGTGGGCAGAACAGACCCCGGCGGGGTTCGACTTCTCAGTGAAGCTGTATCAAAGGTTCACCCACGCCGGGATGGTCGGCCGCGGGCAGCGGCCCACGCCCTCTCCACGGGAAGCGGGCGCCTCCCCGTCGCTCCCCTCCCCCACCGCCGCCGACGCCGACGAGTTCCGAGCGGCACTCGACCCGCTCGCCGGCGCGGGCAAGCTGGGCTCGCTCCTGGCGCAGTTTCCGGCCGGTTTCCGCTCGTCGCCGGAGACACGCGAGTACCTGGCAGACCTCCTCCTCGACTTCCGGGATTACCCGCTCGCCATCGAGCTGCGCCACAAGTCATGGAGCGATGACGTGGCGAGGACTGCCGCGCTGCTCAACGAGGTGGGCGCCGCCTGGGTCCAAATCGACGAGCCAAAGTTCCGCCTCTCCATCCGCCAGGATTTCGCCGCGAACACGCCTGGCTGCTACTACCTTCGGCTTCACGGCCGCAACGCGGCCCAGTGGTGGCGCCACGACTCCCCCGACGACCGGTACAACTACCTCTATTCCCCGGCAGAACCCGAACCGTTCGGAGAAACAGTGAAGGAGATCAGCACCGGCGTCCGGAAGGCGTACGTCTACCTGAACAACCACTTCGCGGCGAAGGCCGTCGTGAACGCAACGATCCTGAAACACCAGTTGGGCCTGGCGGTGGAAGGGGAGTTCCGGGAGGAGTTGGTGGAACGCTACCCGGAACTGAAGGGGATCGTCAGGACCGAGGGGTCGCTGCTGTGACGCCAACCCGCGGGCAGTAGAGGCTGATGGCGCAGGCGGCGCAGCGTGGCCTGATCGGCCGGCACACGTTCTGGCCCCACACCACCAGGTACAGGTTGATGTCCGGCCACCAGCGCCGGTCCGCCACCAGGCAGAGTGCCTGCTCGGTCTGCTCGGGTGTCTTCGTTTTCACCCACCCCAGCCTGTTGGAGATGCGGTGGACGTGCGTGTCCACGCAGATGTTCTCGCGGCTCGCGAAGGCGAGGATCAGCACCAGGTTCGCGGTCTTGCGGCCCACGCCCGGCAGCGTCAGCAGCTCCTCCATCGTCCCTGGCACCTTCCCGTCGAAGCGTTCGAGCAGGAGACGCGCCGTCTCCTTCACGTGGACGGCCTTGTTGCGGTAGAAGCTGACCGGGTAGATCAACCTTTCAATGCGGGCGGTCGTGAGCCGGGCCATCTTCTCCGGCGTGGGAGCCACCGCAAAGAGGCGGGAGGAGGCCGCGTCGGTGGTCGCATCCTGGGTCCGTGCGGAGAGGAGCGTTCCGATCAGGACCTGGAAAGCCTTGTCGCGCCGCGACTCCGCGATCTTCTCCACGGCCGGGAGACTGTGCTCCTTGATCGCGCGGGCAAGCACGCGCATCACCTGGGGAATGGGAAGCGGCGAAGGCATCTCTCTAGCCTACAGGGTTCAGGGGAGGGCGCCCGTCGAGCACCGCCAGCACGTTGCTGACGGCAAGATCCGCCATGGCGGTGCGCGTTTCGGTCGTCGCGCTTCCGAGGTGCGGAGCCAGAACGACGTTGTCGAGGGAGAGCAGTCCCTGGTGGACCGCCGGCTCCCGCTCGTAGACGTCGAGCGCCGCGCCGGCGATCAGCCGTTCGCCGAGCGCCCAGGCGAGCGCCTCCTCGTCCACGACCGGCCCCCGGGACGTGTTCACCAGGTAGGCCGAGCGCTTCATCCGCGTCAGCGCCTTACGGTCGATCAGGTGGCGTGTCGCGGGCGTCAGCGGCACGTGGAGCGAGACGACGTCCGAGGTGCGCAACAGCGCGTCAAGCGACATCGGCCTCACTTCGGGGGCGGGCAACGGGCTCCGCGACGACGCCGGCGCGGCGCCGTCCAATGAGAAGGCGGCGACGGTCATGCCGAACGCCGGGGCCCGCGAAGCCACCGCCGAACCGATGCGGCCGAGGCCGACGATCCCCAGCTGCTTGCCGCGCAGTTCCATGCCGAGCATGTAGTCGAGGGCCCACCCCTTCCACTTCCCGCCCCTCACCGCGCGCTCGCCCTCTGCCACCCGGCGCGTGGCCGCCAGTATGAGGGCCCACGCCAACTCGGCGGTCGCCTCGGTCAGCACGTCGGGGGTGTTGGTGACGGGGATCCCGCGTTCACGGGCACACGTCACGTCGATGTTGTCGTAGCCCACGGCGATGTTCGCGATGATTCGCAACCGGTCCCCCGCACCGATGACCTCGCGGTCCACGCGATCGGTGAGCAGGCACAGGAGTGCCTCCTTGCCGCGCACGCGGGCCAGCAGTTCCGCCCGAGGGATGGCGGAGGCACCGTCGTGGAGATCCACGACGCAGGCGGTTTCGAGCCGCGCGAGCACGGACGAAGGCACCCGGCGCGTCAGGAGCACAGCAGGCTTCACACCGGCTCCTGCCTGGCTTCAGGAGACTGCCGTGCGTGAACGCGCGTGCTTGTCACGGCAGGCTTCCGAACAGAAGTAGAGAACCGTTCCGCGCTCGGTGAGGCTCAGAGCATTGCCGGGCGGAAGGAACGTCCCGCAGACCGGGTCCCGCACCATCTTCACGCCGCGCGAGGGTCCCGACGGCCGGCGCGGCTCCTGCCTCGACGCGGCGATCGCGCTCGCGAGCACGCCGCGCAAGGTCCGGGCGAGCAACACGCAGAGAATCACGAGGAGAAGGAACCGGATCAGCATGTCCGCGTCACAGTCCCGGCTTGGACACGGGGTTCGACCCGTCCAGCTCGGGGTGCGCCGACTTCAGGCCCTGGAGCGCTCGCCGCGCGGCGTCGGCTTCCGGGCTGGTCGGGGCGACGTCGATTAGCTTCTGCCACGACGCCGCCGCCCCTTTCAGGTCTTGCTTGCCGAACGCCCTCACGATGCCCTGGTTCAGCAGCGTCTTGACGTGCTTCGGGTCCATCTCGAGGGAGCGGTCGAACTGCTGAAGAGCGCGGTCCGCCTGGTTGAGGTAGTAGAACGCGACGCCCAGGTCGGTGGTCACGTTCGGGTCGCCGGGATTGACCTTCAGCGCAGCCTCGTACCACGTCACGGCCTCGGTGAATCGCTCCGCGTCGAAGTAGAGGTTGCCGAGCTGCACGCGGCTGGCGGCGTCGGAGGGGTTCCTCTCGGCCGCGGTGCGAAGGGCCTGCGCCTGCGACTCGTCGAGCGGGCGCGGCTGTTGGCCCTGGGGCGTGGATGCGGGCTCCGCGGCCGGCTGCGTGGCTACATTGAGCGCGGGGCTGAACGCCGCTCGGGGCACGCCGGCCTGGCTGCCGATGATCCAGCCGATCAGGAGGCCGAAGAACGTGCCGGCGACGGCGAGGACGATGGATTCCGGTTTCATTGGAGAACGGTCAAGAGCGCGGGTTGACGGTGCGAGGTAGGGCCGGGCCGCGGGCAGGCCGCACCCCCTGAACACTCGAGATATGACTAGACGGTTTGACCCTTGATCATAGCAGGGTCCGGCGAAACCAGTCCACCAGGGTCGCGACGATGTCCGGCTGGCGCGAGAGCATGACCGTCCCGTGCCCCGCGCCGTTGAGCACGAGCTGCTCGCGCGTGCCCGTTCCCTGGCCGGACAGCCGCCGCATCGAGATCATCGCGTAGTTGTCCTCCTGGCTGGCCACCAGGAGCGCGGGCCGCGCGCCGTAACGGTTGAGGGCGGCTTCCGTGCGCAGGCCGCGGTAATCCAGGCCGACCGAGAGGAGCGCGAGCGTCCGGACGGATGGATCCCCGGCCGACGCGAGGACGGCCAGGTTCGCCCCGATTGAGGCACCGCCAAGACCCACCCTTCCGCCCACGACCTCGGAACGCGTCGCGAGGTAGGCGCGCGCGGCCTTGACGTCCAACTGCATCGAACCCAACTCGGAACCACTCGCCGGCGGCGGGGCATGGTCCGAGGCGCCGTGTCCTCGAAGGTCGATCGCGAGCGCCACGATGCCCGCCTCGGCGAGCCTTTGCCCCAGCACCTGCCAGTCCTCGCGCGACCGGGTCTGCATGTGGAGCAGGATGACCGCCGGCGCCGTCCGTCCGGGGAGGTACAGGGTGCCGGCTATCGACAAACCGTCCTGGGTCTTGAACGTCACGTTCTGCTGCTGGACGGCAGCCTCCCCCGGAGCGATGGCGAGGAGCACGAGCAGGCAGACGAGGAATGGCTGTTTCACGGCTCAGCCGAGCAGGGCGATCATCTCGCGGACCGCTCGTTCCAGCCCCACGAGCGCCGCCCGGGACACGATGCTGTGTCCGATGTTGAGCTCGACGATGTCATGGATCGCGGCGATGGGGTGGACATTCACGTAGGTCAACCCGTGACCGGCGAGGACCTCGAGCCCGGAGCCGGCGGCGGCCGACGCCGCCTGGCAGACCTCCCCCAACCGCTCGGGCACATCGTCTCCGCGGGCCTCGGCATACGACCCGGTATTGATTTCGATGGCGTCTGCGCCAACCTCGCGCGACGCGTTGACCTGGACGGCGTCGGGGTCGATGAAGATCGACACGCGAATGCCGCCGGCTCGGAGGGCCTTCACGGCCTCCTCGACACCGCGGCGGTTCGCCGCCACGTCAAGCCCCCCCTGCGTGGTCAACTCGTGCGGCCGCTCGGGAACGAGCGTGACCTGGTCCGGCTTGACCCGCAGGGCGATGGCGATCATCTCGTCGGTCGCCGCCATCTCGATGTTCAGCTTGGTGGAGACCACCTGTCGAAGCAGTTCGACATCGCGGTCCTTGATGTGCCGGCGGTCGCCGCGCAGGTGGACCGTGATACCCAGCGCGCCGGCCAGCTCGGCGAGGATCGCGGCAGCCACCGGCTCCGGCTCGCGCGCCTTGCGCGCCTCCCGGATGGTGGCGATGTGGTCGATGTTGACGGCAAGGCGCGTGGAAGTGGCAAGGCGCATCGGGAACTCCTTCACCTCGGCGTCGCGTCGGGCAAGCCGCCGTCCACCGGAATCGTCGCGCCGGTCGTCGGCGTTTGCCTCGTGGCGAAGAAGAGCACGGCGTTCGCCACGTGGCGCGCGGTGACGCCGGTCTTCAGCAGGTTGCGGCTGCGGTAGTACGCTTCGAGACCCGCCTCGTCGAGGCCCCGGGCCCGCATCCGGTCGGGACCGACCTCCGCCCACAGCCCGGACTTCCGGGCGCCGTCCGAGAAGACCGCGTCCGGTGACACCATGTTGACCCGGACGCCGAGGTCGGCCATCTCGAGGCTTGCGATCCGCGCCAGCTGGTGAGAGGCGGCCTTGGTTGCGCTGTAGGCGCCGAACTTGGCGCCCGGCGCGAACACGTTCTTGGTGGACACCAGGACGACGTCCCCGCCGGTGCCCTGGGCGCGGAAGAGGCGCGCGGATTCCGCCAGCACGAGCAGCGTGCCCTCGACGTTGACGCGCTCGAGGCGCCGGAACACCTCGATGTCCATCTGCTCGAGCGGCGACACGTGCGCGATGCCAGCGTTGACGATCACCAGGTCGATGCCGCCCCAGCTGCGGACCACGGACTGGTAGGCCGCGGTAACCGACGCCCCATCCGTCACATCGAGTGGGACGGTGATCACCCGGGCCCCGAAGGCTGAAGTCAGGCCAGCGACGAGCGTGTCCAGATGCGGGCCTGCCAGGTCGGTTGCGGCCACCAGGCAACCGGCCTCGAGGAGGCCGCGGCACACGCCGGATCCTATCGCCCCCGCCGCGCCCGTGACCAGGGCGACGCGCCCGGTTAGCGGCAACGCCGCATCGGCCAGCTTCGCGTGCTGGAGGGTTCGGTACTCCATCGCAAAGAGGTCCGCCTCCGGCAGCCCCTCGTAGCGGCCGAAGGCCGCCACCCGCGCCTTCACGGCCAGGGTCTGCGCGGTGATGTCGCGGGCGATCGTCGCCGCGGCCAGGTCGTGCCCGGCGCACAAGGCGCCAAGGCCCGGCAGCAGCACGACGCGTGGAAGGGGGTCGAACGACTCCATACCCCCCGGCATACGGGCGGCATGCCGGTCCACGTAGCCCTGGTAGGCCCTGGCGTAATCGCTCACCACGGCCGTCAGCTGTTCCCGCAGCCTGGCGGGATCCCCGTAGCAGGGGTCCTCCACCCAGGCGGGCAGCGCCTTGGTGCGAATGAGGTGGTCCGAGGTCAACGGCGGCGTGAGCGCCAGCTCGCGCGCGCCGGGGGCGTCCACGAAGGCCAGCGCCTCGGGGGTGGTCAGCGGCAGCAGGATCACGCGGCGGTGCGGGTGGTCCGGATCACCGGTCGGGGCCGCGAGGAGGCCGCGCAGCACGGGCGCCGCGGTCGCAAGGCGTTCGGCGACCGCGCCGGGCGTCGTGATCGAGGGACGCGCGACAGCCCGCGCGGACCGCCGTTCGATCGCCAGTTCGGCCCGCGTCACCAGCTCGATCATCGCTTCGTAGGACTCGCGTGCGGTTTCTCCCCACGTGACCAGGCCGTGCCGGGCCCACACCATCCCGCGGGCCCCGGTCCTGGCCTCGATCGCCGCGGCCGCCGCGCGCGCCAGCTTGAACCCCGGTGCGACGTAAGGAAGCACGATCACCTCGTCGCCGAGGATCTCGGCCACGAGCCGTTCGCCGTCGGGTTGGTTGGTGAGCGCCAGGATCGCATCGGCGTGCGTGTGGTCGATGAAGCGCGCGGGAAGGAACGCGTGGACGAGCGCCTCGATCGACGCAACGGCTCGCGCCGGGCGCAGGAGGCGAAGGCGCAGTTCGTCCACCATCTCCGCGTCGTCGAGCGATTCGAGCCCCCTGAGGGCGCGCAGGCGATCGAGGTCGAGCGGCAGGTGCGCCGCCGGCTCCAGCGAGGCCAGGTCCGCACCGGAGGCCTTGACGAACACCGCAGCTTGCGCCTCGCCGGTCCGCGCCAGGACCGTCACCTTGACGGACGTGTTGCCGCCGCCATGGAGCACGAGCGAAGGCTCGGCGCCGAGCAGCCTCGCGGAGTAGGTGCGAAGGGCGATGTCATCGCCGAAAGCAGGGCCGTGCTCCCGCACGAACCGCGCCGCGTCAACGTCGTTCCAGAGAGAGTTCATCTGTTACTGATCCCTGCCCGCTCCCACCCGAGTGGCCCAGGGAGCGGGCGCCGTAGGCTTTGCTGATCGGCCTGCTCCGCACGGCTCGTTCGCCGACGCGCCCGCCCGCTCCCTTCTGGGCCGGAGTCCAGAGACCGGCCCTAAAGCTCAGAGCCTCGAGCCGTCTTGATGGCCTCGAGCATGAACCGGGCGTTCGCCTCGGCGTTCCGGCCGTCAAAGACGGCACTGCCGGTGACGATCAAGTCCGCGCCGGCCGCCGCCACTTGCGCAGCATTGTCGCGCGTCACCCCGCCGTCCACGCAGACCAGGATGTCGCGGCCCGACGCGGCAGCCATTTCCCGGACCTGCCGCATCCGCTCGAAGGTCGCCGGGATGAACCTCTGCCCGCCCCAGCCCGGGTTGATCGCGAGCAGCACTACCATGTCGGTCTCGGGCAGGAGCGGCTCGATCACTGAAACCGGCGTCCCCGGGTTGAGGGCAAGGCCGCGGACGATCCCCCGGGCCGGGTCGGCCGCGTGCTTCATGCCGCCGAGGGCCTGGAGCACGCGGTGGACGTGCACGCACGATTCCTGGTGCACGGTGACGATGTCGGCGCCTGCCGCCATGTAGTCCCCGAGCTTGTCCAGGGGATCGCGGATCATCAGGTGCACGTCCTTCAGGAGCGGCGTCTTCAGGGCCTTCACGAAGGGCGGCCCCACCGTCATCATCGGCGTGAAGCAGCCGTCCATCACGTCCACGTGCACCACGCCCACGCCCGCGCGCTCGAGCAGCGCGAGCTCGGCGCCCAGCGCGAGCAGGTCCGCGGTCAGCACGCCCACGCTGGGGCCGGGGCAGATGGAGCGCAGCAGATCGAGAGTTGTCATTGGTTGATTGGTTGATTTGTTGATTTGTTGATTCGATTGCCCGATCCATTGATTTGTCGATTGGAGGTCCGGTGAGGCGCCTTCCGACATCCCCAATCCACCAATCGACCAATCAATCAACCAATCAACAAATCAACAAATCAGAAGATCAACAAACTACACGGATACCGCCTTCTTCTCGTGCTTCAGCGTCTGGTACAGCCCGAACGCCTGCTCGGGCTTCATCAGCTCGTGCACCACCTTCTGCACCGCCTGGATCATCGCCTCCGGCGCCTCGGACTGGAAGATGTTGCGGCCCATGTCCACGCCGGCCGCGCCCTCGGTCACTGCCCGGTAGGCCATCGTCAGCGCCTCCAGCTCGGGCAGCTTCTTCCCCCCGGCCATGACGACGGGCACGGGGCAGGACGCGGTGATCGTCTCGAAGCCATCGGCCACGTAGTAGGTCTTCACGAACTGCGCCCCCAGCTCGGCGCAGATGCGCGTCGCGAGGCGGAAGTACTGCGCGTCGCGGACCATGTCCTTGCCGACCGCGGTCACCCCCAGCGTCGGGATCCCGTAACGGTTCGCCATGTCCACCATGCGCGTCATGTTGTTCACGGTCTGCGTTTCGTACTCGCCGCCCACGTAGACCTGCACGGCCATCGCCGACACGTTCATGCGCAAGCCGTCCTCGATGTCCACCGCCAGCAGCTCGTTCGACAGCTCCTTGCGGATGCTCGGGCCGCCGCTCGCGCGCATCACCACCCCGCGGCTGAACGACGGCGGGATCGTCGTGCGCAGGATGCCGCGCGTCAGCATCAGCGCGTCGGCGTACGGCAGCAGCGGGACGATGTTCACGTCGATGCGCTCGAGGCCGGAGGTCGGGCCGAGGAAGTAGCCGTGATCGATCGCGAGCATGACCGTGCGGCCGGACCGCGGGTTGAAGATCCGCGCGAGGCGGTTCTGCATCCCCCAGTCGAGGGCGCCGGCGCCCTTCAGGAAGAAGGCCTCGTTCCGCGCCGGCACGTCGAGGTGATAGTCCTTGGTGTCCTTGATGTTGTCCAGATCTGCCATGTGAAGCTCTCTCCCTCCGTCATCCGATGTGCTGACGCACCGAATCGGCGATCAACTCCGCCCATTCCTGGATCAGGCGCTGGTCGGGCCCCTCCAGCATCACCCGCAGGAGCGGTTCGGTCCCCGAGTAGCGGACCAGGACGCGGCCCGAATCCCCCAGCCGGCGCTCCACTTCGCGGACCGCCGAGGCCACGCGCGGCATCTCGGCCAAGTCCGGTTTCGTCTTCACCCGCACGTTCAAAAGGACCTGCGGGAAGGTGGTGAGCTGTCCCGCGAGGTCCGAGAGGTCGCGGCCGGTGGCCGCCATCACCTCGAGGACGTTGAGCGCCGTGACGAGGCCGTCGCCCGTGAACAGGAAGTCCGAGAAGATGACGTGGCCGGACTGCTCGCCGCCGAGCGAGAGACCGCGCGCCAGCATCTCCTCCATCACGTGCTTGTCCCCCACGGGACAGCGGATCATGGCGATCCCCGTCTCCCGCAGCGCGACCTCGAGGCCGATGTTGCTCATCACGGTCGCCACGATGGCGTTGCCCCGCAGCCGGCCGGTGGCCTGCAGGTGGCGGGCCGCCAGCAACATGACGCCGTCGCCGTTCACGACGTTCCCCCGGTGATCGACCAGGATGGTTCGGTCGCCGTCGCCGTCGAAGGCAATCCCGATGCGGCATCCCTCTTCCACCACGGTGCGGGCGAGGAACTCGGGATGCGTGGACCCGCAGTCCCGGTTGATGTTGCGCCCGTTGGGCTCGCACGCCACCGCCACCACGTCGAGTCCCAGCTCGCGCAGCAGGCGCGGGGCCAGCCCGGTCGTGGCCCCGTTGGAGCAATCCACCGCCACGCGAATGCCCGCCAGAGCCCGTGCCGACGGCAGCGCCCGGCGCGCGTGCGCCAGGTACGCCGCGGACAGGTCCTCGTCGGGCAGGGCGTGGGCGTCGCCCGCCGGGACCTCCCACGAGACATCCGCAATCACGCCCTCGATCTCCGATTCCAGCCGCTCCGTGAACTTCTCGCCGGCGCCGGAGAAGACCTTGATGCCGTTGTCCTCGAACGGGTTGTGCGAGGCGGAAATGACGACGCCGGCGTCGAAGGACGCCTCGCGCGTGAGGTACGCGACGGCGGGCGTCGAGATGACGCCGGCGCTGGTCACCCTGCCGCCGGCCGAGCGGGCGCCGTGCGCCAGCTCGCGCGCCATCCAGCCTCCCGACTCGCGGGTGTCGCGGCCCACCAGGAGGCTGTGCTCCGAGGCAACGCGGGGGAGGGCCCGCACCAGCGCCCCGCCCAGGCGCCGGATCGTCCGCACATCCAGGGGATAGGTGCCCGCCCGCCCGCGCACACCGTCGGTTCCGAAGAGTCGTTGTGCCATGAATTCCTGTGCCCGGGATTCCGCTGGGACGAGGGGGCGCGCCCCTTCCTCCGGGGACGATTGGCCTACCGGCCGATGTTCACTCGCACGGTGGCGGGATCGGTTCGAACCACGGTGAAGTCACGCGTGTCCACCCGAACCGATAAATTGTACCGGCCCGGTCCGAGGCCGGCAAGGTCTACGTAGGCGTTGACCTGGTCCGGGCGCAGCGGGTCGATTACCGTCTTGGGCCCGCGGGTCAGCACGGTCACGACCGAGGGGACCACCCCGGTCTCGAGGCCCGCGCCGGCGTTCCGGATGCGGACGGGCACGCTCAGCAGGGCACGCTGCACGGGCGTCGGCACGATGTCCACGACGACCGTGGCGTTGACGGGGCGGTCGAGGCGCAGGCGGGAGTCGACGAGCCCCACCGTGACCGTCTCGCGCACGCGACGCGTGGCCCCGGCCACCGACACCGGCTCCGTGATGGCAACCCGCAGCGGCTTCAGCGCACTCTCGGGCCCGACGACCCTGACCTCCGCGGGATCGGCGCGCCTGCCGACAATCTCGTAACCCTCGGCCGGCTCGCCCTCGACGGTCGGTTCGACCGGAACGGTGCGGCTGCTGGAGCGCTCGAACGACAACGACACGGTACCGGGGAACACCTGCGTGACGTCCACGCCCCACGGCACGCGTATGTGCTCCCGCGTCAGGGGGAAGAGCTTGCGCCCGGGCCTCGCGCTGGAGAGGTCGATGGCGGCTACGACATCGCCGGAGTCGAGCTGACTGAGAAGGCTCGACGCGCCGCGCACGCGGATGTCCACGTTCTGGGGGACGTTGTCCACCAGCTCCAGTTCGGCAGGGGTGTTGTGCAGCTCCAGCGACACCCGGAGGCTCCGTTCGACGGTCTGCTCGCCAGCCACGGCAAACCACAGAGCCACCGCGATGACCACGGAGATGAACTTGAGGCCGAGGTGGCGAAAGGGATGGTAGGCCATCAGTCGTACAGCCCCCGCGGCTCGGGGCGGGGCGCGGTGCGCCCGGTGAGGAGGGGCCGGAGGCGCGCCCGCAGTTCCTCGGGCGACAGGCCGCGGTCGATGCGTCCCTCGAATGCCAGGGAGATTTGCCCCGTCTCCTCCGACACGATGATCGCCACCGCGTCGGTCTCCTCGGTCAGGCCGATGGCCGCGCGGTGTCTCGTGCCGAAGTCTTTGCTCACCTGCGGGTTCACGGTGAGGGGCAGGAAGCAGGCGGCGGCGGCGATGCGTCCGCGCTGGACGATCACGGCGCCGTCGTGCAGCGGCGCGCCCGGCCGAAAGATGGTGACGAGCAGATCGTAGGTGACGGTGGCGTCGAGCGGGATCCCGCCCTCGATGTAGTTGCGCAGGCCGATGTCGCGCTCGATCGCGATGATCGCGCCGATGCGTTGCCCGGCGAGCATCGTGGCCGCGACCGCCACCTCCTCGAGTGCCTCGTCGGCAGCCTCCTGCCGGCCGAAGAGGCCCGCGAACGGCGTCCGGCCGAAGTGCGCGAGCGTGCGGCGGATGTCGGCCTGGAAGAGCACGATCAGCGCGAACACGACGTAGCCCACCATGTTCCGAATGAGCCAGTTCACCGTCTCGAGATGGCCCAGGCGGGAAACGTAGAAGAGGGCGAGGAGGAGGCCGGCTCCGAACGCCATCTGGACGGCGCGGGTCCCGCGGAGCAGCTTGAGGATCTCGTAGATCGCAACCGAGACGATGAGGATGTCGGCGACATCCCACCAGTCCATGCGGTGCAGGATCCCGAGCAGAGCTTCCATGTCGTCGTCGCTGGGCCCGGGTCCAAGGTACCCGGGCTAGGAGAAGCGAGCCTTCCGCCGGATCTCGTCCGCCACCCGCGCCACCTGCACCATCTCCCCGACAGCGTGCACCCGCACGATGTGCGCCCCCCCGAGGATGGCGGCAGCGACCGACGCGGCGGTGCCCCAGTCGCGCGAGGCGGGCGGGCATTCGCCGAGAGCGGCCTGCAGGAACGACTTCCTCGAGGTCCCGACCAGCAGGGGGCGGTCGAGGGCGGCCAGGTCGGGAAGGCGGGCGAGCGCCTCGTAGCTGTGCTCCGCCCGTTTCGCGAAGCCGATCCCCGGGTCGAGCACGATTGCTTCGCGCGCCACACCGGCGGCGAGCGCGCGCTGGAGCGCTTCTTCCAGCTCGCACACCACCTCCGCGGCGAGGTCCGCGTAGACCGCGTCCCGGTACATGTCCGCGGGCGTACCGCGCATGTGCATCAGGACGAGACCGGCGCCGGCGCGCGCGACGACCGCCCCGAGTTCCGCATCATACCCCAGGCCGCTGATGTCGTTCACGATCGAGGCGCCCTCGTCCAGGACGGCGCGCGCAACGGCCGCCTTCCGGGTATCGACGGACACCGGGAGGTTGACGCGGGAAGTGATGGCGCGGAGCGCGGGGAGCAGGCGGCGGATTTCCTCGTCCTCCGGCACGACAGCGGCCCCGGGGCGAGTGGATTCCGCGCCCAGATCGAGCAGGTCCGCCCCTTGGGCAGCGGCGGCTGCTGCGAGGTCGAGCGCCCGCGCGGGATCGATGGACGGCGAGCGCTCGGCGAAAGAGTCGGGGGTGATGTTGACGATCGCCATCACGAGCGTGCGCTCGCCCAGTTCGAGGCGGCGCCCGCCCGTGATGGGCACGGTGTAGGGCTTACGCGGTACCAAGACCGCTCATTCCTGCGGCAGTGGCTTCTGGATCGGCGGGATCGGCGGCACGACCGGACCCCGATCCCGGGCCCTCGCCCGCGCCTCGTCGTCGGTCGAGACCGACGCCTGGGCGGGGGCGAAACCGGTAACCTCTTCGATCGTGGCACCAGCCGAGAGCCGGCGCACCTGGTCGCCGTCGAGCACCTCGTGCATCAGCAGCGCGTCGGCAATCCGCACCAACTCCTCGCGGTGCGCATCCAGCAGCCGGTAGGCGCGCTCGTAGTTCGCCGTGACGATCGCCTTCACTTCCTGGTCGATGCGGACGGCGGTGTCCTCGCTGAAATCCTGGT
>Ga0105104_10001001_pt1 | contig 21880 bp, 19 predicted proteins | sample PPLLaktember2015_3_FD_87034 | JGI IMG/M metagenome (GOLD analysis project Ga0105104, IMG submission 87034) | Freshwater sediment microbial communities from Prairie Pothole Lake near Jamestown, North Dakota, USA - PPLs Lake P7 Core (6) Depth... | ecosystem: Environmental > Aquatic > Freshwater >... | reverse complement strand
TGGCTCAACAGGGCGTTACAGGGGAGCACCGACACGCCCCTATAGCACAAAAATAACCTTAACTTAGTGACATTCTCGACTGTCCCCTTTTTACTTAATAAATAACAAATAAAAAATAATAAATCAGCCGTGCCGCAGGCACGTCAAACCAAACCGGCGCAGCGCGCCACAAAATCCCGATTCATCAATTTCCAACCTACAACCTGTCACCTGTAGTAAATTGGACACCGGTATAAAATACTTGACTGTAAATTGGAGTGGTGTATAATTTACACCATGGAAATAAAAAACAGGTATCTGTGCTCCTCGATTATTAACGACCTATCCGAAAAAATGGTTTTTATCGGCGGCCCCAGGCAAATCGGGAAAACCACATTGGCCAGGGATTTAATCGCTTCCCATTTTCATTCATTCTATTACAACTGGGATAAAATCGACCAGAGAAAAAAAGCCCTGAATGGACAATGGGACCCAAACGCCGAATTGATTATCCTGGACGAATTCCATAAACACCCAAAATGGAAAAGCTGGATCAAGGGAGAATACGATGTTTATAAAAACAAATATAAATTTCTCCTGGCAGGAAGCGCCCGTTTGAATATTTATCGCAAAGGCGGAGATTCCCTACAAGGACGATATCACTATTATACCTTGTATCCCTTTTCCTACGGGGAATTACTCAATAATAAGAATATACCGCAACCGGGCGGAGAGTTAAGTTTCGATCAAACGGACGAAAATCCTGTTTTCGAAAACCTAATGAAATACGGGGGATTTCCCGAACCCCTTATCCGCCAGAATCCAACCTTCCATAGGCGCTGGCTCAATGAACGCATCGAACGTTTTTTCAAAGAAGATGTCCGAGAGTTAACCATGCTCAAAGACTTCGGTTCTCTATCCTTGCTGGCTCATTTACTCCCTGAAAAAGTGGGATCGATTCTATCCATTAATTCCCTTTCCACTGATTTGCAAATTACTTTTAAAACGGTTTCCAATTGGTTAGATGTATTCGAGAATTTTTATTATTGCTTCAGGATACCTCCATATCAGACCCGGAAGTTCTCAGCAGTAAAAAAAGAAAAGAAACTCTACCTCTGGGATTGGTCCGAAGTAAAAAATGAAAGCGCAAAAATCGAGAATTTTGCAGCCTTGCACCTCCTGAAATTATGCAGCTACCTGAACGAAACCGAAGGATGGAATGTATCGTTGACGTACTTGAGAGATATAACCGGACGGGAGGTGGATTTCCTGGTGACTTTCGATGACAAACCCTGGTTTGCGGTGGAAGTGAAAACGCAAGACCGGAACATATCGAAACATTTATATTATTTCAAGGAAAAGTTGGGTATTCCCTATATATACCAATTGGCGTACCGAGATGATAATGAAGATTATGTCAAAGACAATCTCCGGGTCATGCCGTTGAAAAAATTTTTTTCCGGGCTAGTATAGATTCCACTTCTCCTTCTCACCCTTCAGCATCCAGTTCTCCAACCATCGGAAGCCTTCATGGAAAACCCCATAAATTAAAATCTTTTGAAATTTTATTTATTTGCGGATAAATGACTTTTTAATTGACACCTCAGCGACTGCAACGTACCATATGGAATAATCCGCTGAACTTTTATATCGAAAGGGATGTCGTTGGGGACATTCCCATCATGACTATATACTGAAAGCAGCGTAGGCTTACCCAAAGCGTGGCTTATTCCCATCTCGTAATATACATTCGGTTTGTGATTGGTCAAATCCACGATTACCAGGTCGCAGTTACGAATCGACTCCCAGATTACTTCCACGATGTTCCCCGTGAAGATTTCCTGGTCGAGTCGAATAACCTGGTATCCTTGTTCCTCTGCTGCGGATCGGATAGTTTCGAATACGTTCGGCAGCGGATGGTCTGTAAACGGCATCGCGACAAAACACCGGGGGCGCAAAGCACGTGAAATTAGTTTCAAACACATTGAAACCGCACATGATAGGTTCTTCTCACTTTTAAGCGAATCGACCTCTTCGGAGCTAAGACGCAGCCGCCGGATCAGTTCGTTTTCGTACTTATTCCAGCACTCCAGTGCACTGCCGCCCGTTATCGGTATCGGTATCAAGGGCTTTCCTGCTACATAGGCAAGATCGATGACTTCTTTCGTGGCACCTGATCCGTTTATAGCAACGACAGCATCGCTGGTCAACACCATGGAATGCCTCCGAACTCGCGAATCGGCATAAGCAACATGGACAATAGTACCGATGCTGAAACGCTCGAATACCCCGGTATCTATGCCGGGAAGTATGGTTACGATCCTCGATCGAACACTCTCCGGGGCTCCTTTAAGTGCCCGACATGCTGCATTCACGACAATTTTATCGAGAGCAGTTCTCTTGTCCTGGCCCTTTGATGAAAGCCCACCGGTAACCAGGACAAAACCAGTCTCTTTCATCAGCCTTTCACCCAATTCTTCTGCAAACCCAACATGCTCGGGCGGTAATTCCGATGAGCCGGTTACAAATACTTTTAAAGCGCGAATCATATTCGGCCCTCCTTATTTCAAGTACTAAAGAGGAAAAGTATCTTTCGTTTTCGATTCCTTGTACTTTATCCTCTTGTATTAATTTACACCATTTGAGAAAAAATGTCACTCTTTTTTCCCCCGGTTAGTAAATTGGAGTGGTGTATAATTTACACCATGGAAATAAAAAACAGGTATCTGTGCTCCTCGATTATTAACGACCTTTCCGAAAAGATGGTTTTTATCGGCGGCAAGGTTTACAAATTTGGTCGTTCTTTGGGAATTTTTTTCAATCTTCCTGGAATGGTATGCCGGAAACATGGAATGATATTCCATATTTGTGGAAAGTTATGCCACATTAGAGGAATGGTATGCCACATTTTGTGAATGGTATGCCACATTAGAGGAATGGTATGCCACATTTTGTGAATGGTATGCCACATTTTATGAATGGTATGCCACATTTTATGAATGGTATGCCACATTTTATGAATGGTATGCCACATTTTGTGAATGGTATGCCACATTTTATGAATGGTATGCCACATTTTGTGAATGGTATGCCACATTTTGTGAATGGTATGCCTTTTTTCTTGTATAACGCGCAATAATACTGGAATGGCACGCAACCTCATTTGATACGACCACTGTATTCGACATTTTCCCGGGCCGATGTTGTGATAGGATAGTATTGTCGCTTTTCCGGGCGAATCCTTAAGGAGGTAATCATGGAGCGTTTTTTTAGTGACATTCTTGACTGTCCCCTTTTTTGTCTCACGGAGCACTCGGAGTGCACGGAGAAGTTAATTTTAATCCAAAAAATCAAAGCGTTTCCAATTCAAGTCTTGACATTTTGTTTTATTGGAGTACAATTCATTTTGCAGTTCAAACAGGGTATAATTATGAACAATAACAATAATATAGAATTTTTATTAGAGCAAATCAAAAACCTATCGGAACTCTTTCGAGACGGTCGCTACAACCAAATCGACCTGTCGGCCCTGGGAAAAGAAAACGCCGATACTGCCCAAAACTTCAAAGAGGTAATTGAAAACCTGGAAAACGCCGCTGAACTGTTGATCCAGGATAGCTACGACCTACCGAAAATCAACGATCACCTCTCTCATATTTCCGATACCACGGAAAACGGCGTTTTAAAAGTCATCAATACATCCGAATCCATCATGGATGATACCTCTCAAATCCAGGAGTCTTTGGATACTATCCTTAAACAGTTCGACGACAACGCTTTCCTCCAGGACAAACTCATGGGGATCGCCAATATCACGGACGGCATCCAGAACAAATGCTTTTCGATTATCACCGCAGTGGAATTCGAAGATATTAATCGCCAATTGATGGGAAGAATATTGACCCGCTTGAAAGAACTCCTTGAAAATCTATCCAATATCCTCCTGCTGTTGAATTTGACAGATCGCATCCACAAAAGAAATTCAACCTTCATCGAAAGCCTCAAACATATCCTGGATATCGAAGGAGCAAATCGCCAGAGCCAGGATATGATCGATGAATTATTCGAAGACTTCAAATAAAATCCTCGAACCGGGGCAGTATCGGTTCCAGGATCTCGAGCACCCCGCGTTTTACGTTAAAAAGTAAAAAAATTATTTTCAACGCCATCCATTGATTTCTTTAAAAATATCTGATATATTAGATACGGTATAAGTAAATATGGATAATGTTATGAACGTTAATAATAAAAAGAAATCGAAGGGTCTCATCTTCGATATCCGCCGATTTTCCATCCATGACGGACCGGGAATCCGTACGACTGTTTTCTTTAAAGGATGCCCCTTGAAATGCCGATGGTGCCACAACCCAGAAAGCCAACGCGCTTTCCCTGAAACCTTCAAAAATAAAACCATCGGCGAAGAAAAAACCGTTGCCGACATCGTTAAAGAGATTGAAAAAGAGACGATTTTTTATGATGAATCCCGGGGCGGCGTGACATTTTCCGGGGGCGAACCCCTGGAACAACCCCATTTCCTGGAAGCGCTCCTGGACGAATGCAAAAAAAAAGAAATACACACCACCCTCGATACCTCCGGCGATTCCCACCCCTCCATTTTTAACCCCATTATCGATAAAGTCGACCTCTTCCTTTTCGACCTCAAAATCATGGACGAGAAAGAACATAAAAAATATACCGGCGTGTCCAACCACTTTATCCTTCAAAACCTCAAAACCCTCGCGAAAAAAAAAAAAAACGTCATCATCCGGTTTCCCGTCATCCCCACTATTACCGATACGGACGAAAATATCAAATCCATCGCCTCTTTTGTGATGTCGCTTAAAAATATCCACGAAATAGACCTTCTCCCCTATCATCGAACCGGTGAAACCAAATACCGGCACCTCGGTTTCGAATATAACATGGAAGGCATTACACCCCCGGACGATAATCGAATGGAAGAAATCAAACACCTGTTTGAACAAAATACGCAAAACATCGAAATTAAACGAATTTAAAACTTAATATCACCACCCTGGAGAGAACCGAAATGAACATACGAATCAAAAATTTAAGAGATCGAAGCTTAAACGCCGTTAACCGGATTTGCCCGGAAAGAGCCCGGTTAATGACCGAATTTTATAAAAGCCCCGCCGCACAAGAAGTTCCTGTCCCCATGAAACGGGCAATGGCCTTTAAATATGTCATGGAACATAAAACCATATACATCGAACCGGGGGAATTGATCGTCGGAGAACGGGGAACTGTACCCAAAGCCACCCCCACTTACCCGGAAATCTGTATTCACTCCCTCGAAGACCTGGATACCCTGGATAAACGCGAAAAGATTTCTTTTTCCGTCGACCCCTTTACCCGGCAGTTGTATGAAAAAGAAATCATCCCGTTCTGGAAAGGAAAGAGCCTTCGCGAACGTATTTTCAAAGAATTGCCCCAGGACTGGAAAGACGCATATGAAGCCGGCATATTTACCGAATTCCTGGAACAACGCGCCCCAGGCCACACAGTTCTTGGAGATAAAATATACAAAAAAGGGTTCCTGGATTTAAAAAAAGAAATCCGGGAAAAAATCGATACACTGGATTACTATATTGATCCGGGCGCATTACAAAAAAAAGAAGAACTGGAAGCCATGGACGTGGCCGCCGATGCAATCATTAGTTTTGCTCACCGACATGCCGAAAAACTCCGGAAATTCGCCCTGCAAGAAGAAGATAACACACGGAAAAAAGAATTGGAAGAAATGGCTGCCATCTGCCGACACGTACCCGCTCACGCTCCCCGCAATTTCCACGAAGCCCTCCAATACTACTGGTTTGTTCACCAAGGCGTCATCACCGAACTGAACCCGTGGGACTCCTTTAACCCCGGACGACTGGACCAACACTTACTCCCCTTCTACCGAAAAGATTTACAAGAAGGCACTCTCACCGAAGAACGGGCACGAGAACTGCTCCGGGCTTTCTGGGTGAAATTCAACAACCACCCCGCCCCTCCCAAAGTCGGCATAACCGCCAAAGAGAGTAACACATATACGGATTTCTGCCTCATTAATGTAGGCGGCGTGAAACCCGACGGCTCCGACGCCGTCAATGAACTGTCTTACATGATCATGGATGTGATCGAAGAGATGCGACTCCTTCAACCCAGCTCCATGCTCCAGGTCAGCAAAAAGAACCCGGACCTCTTACTGAAACGCGCTTTAAAAATCATTCGCACCGGTTTCGGCCAACCCTCGATTTTTAACACCGATGCCATTATCCAGGAATTAACCCGGCAAGGCAAATCCCTCGAAGACGCTCGAAAAGGCGGAGCCAGCGGCTGCGTCGAAGCCGGCGCCTTCGGCACCGAATGCTACATCCTCACCGGGTACTTTAACCTAACCAAAATCCTTGAAATTACCCTACACAACGGGATCGACCCCAGGACCGGTAAAAGAATAGGAATCCAGCCCGGCAGCGTCACCCATTTCAAATCCTTTGACGAACTGATGGACGCTTACAAGGAACAAATCAACCACTTCGCCGATATCAAAATCCGTGGAAACAATATCATATCCGCAGTTTACTCCAGGTACATGCCCGTACCCTTCCTCTCTCTCCTTATCGACGATTGCATCGATAACGCCAGGGATTACAATAACGGCGGCGCACGATACAATACCCGCTACATCCAGGGAGTCGGCATCGGCTCGACTACCGACTCTTTAACTGCAATTAAATATCACGTGTTCGACCAAAAATCGATAACCATGAAAACACTGATGGACGCATTGCATGAAAACTTCGAATCCACCGATTCACTCAGGCAAAAATTAGTGAACAACACTCCCAAATACGGCAACGACGATGATTACGCCGACGAAATTATGATCCGCGTTTTCGATATCTTTTATCATTCCATAGAAAACCGCCCCGCTGCCCCCTCCGGCATTCACCATGTCATGATGCTTCCCACTACCAGCCACGTCTATTTCGGCAGCATCATCGGGGCACTACCCGACGGGAGAAAAGCAGGACTCCCCCTCTCCGAAGGCATCTCCCCAGTTCAAGGCGCAGACCGAAACGGCCCCACCGCCGTTATTAAATCCGCTGCCAAAATGGACCACCTCAAAACCGGCGGCACTCTCCTAAACCAAAAATTCACCCCCCAAATCATGAAAGACGACACAGGCCTAACACAATTACTGCACTTAATTCGTTCCTATTTCCGCATGGACGGACACCACATGCAATTCAATGTTATCGACGCCGATACCCTCCGAGACGCTCAAACTCATCCCGAATTGCACCGCAACCTCATCGTCCGCGTTGCCGGCTACAGCGATTACTTCGTCGACCTTACACGTGAACTCCAGGAAGAAATCATCCAACGCACCCAACACGAATCATTTAAATAACCTTCCTTCCTACTTTTTTGTAAAAAAGTAGGCAAAAAACTTTTGTTAAAGAGAATTTTGGCGGAGGGGTTTTGCTAATGAGGATTTTGCCCGATATGATCAGGCTTTGTTCAAGGAAATTTTTGCACAGTTTTGAGCAATTCGGAATAGGTAATTTTTTTTTTTTAGAATATTTGAGAGAAATAGTATATAATATTCTTTAAACTCTGAAACAAAAAAACAAAAGTGAGAAAAAAATGAGTCGCAGCCGAAAGAATACAGAAAAGATACCGAACCTGAAAGCTATTTTTATTCATGCCCTGTTTCGCACAGGAAGTACCTATACCTGGAATAAATTCCGCCAAAACAAGAAATATTATTGCTATTATGACCCGTTTCATTACGGGATGGGAAACATCGACACCGGGAAACCCCAACTTGAACACTTTTATAAAATGAACGCAGTCCACCTTCGCCACCCCACCCTGGACAAAGAGTACACCGACGAGTATCTAACACTCATACCCACCAATGGAAAAGGCGTCCCTTATTTTAGAAAACGCTTCACCATCGACGATTACTGCAATAATACCTATAACCCGGATCAAAAAATTTATATCGATTTCCTCATCAAAGTAGTATACAAAAACCATATCCCCGTCTTCAAATCGAACCTCAGCCCGATGCGAATCTCGTGGTTCAAAGAAAACTACCCGGACGCCCTCCACATCTACCAGGTGCGAAACCCAAAAAATCAATTCCAATCCGCCCTCGATATGGCCCAAAACGGTATCGATTTATTCCTGACCACAGACTTAATGATCGGCAGCTTGAACCGCAATACCTTCTTTTATAAAACCCTGGCAACCTACATCCCCCTCTTCGAATTTCACTCCGAATCGTTTCAACAAGAATACTCTGTTTATAAACGCATGGTACCCATTTACAACGCTTATGAAAAATATTTTATTTTTTATTATAATTGGTTCTATTCACTGGTCGAAAATGTACTAAAAAGCGATATTGTTATTTATATCGACCAAATCGATGTTTCCAAACCCTACAGGAAATCCGTTATCGAAGAATTAAATAATATGGGCGCCGGCGGCATCGATTTCGACGACGCCACCCCCTGGGATTATAAACATTTCCCCCTGAGAAAAAACGAACTGGCCCTGGCAGAAAAAACCGTTCAATCAATTATATTAAGACAATATTCGGAAAAAAAAATCGAAACCTTTTGCAGCAAACTGGACCCCCAATTCTCCGAATTGCTTGATCTCAACGAGAGAACTCTGATGTTCCTTCGAAAACGTGAAATGGACCCCGCCGATCTCTTCCCGACTTTAACCGCGAAAAGTAACCGTATATTTGAGATATTCGGCGAATCTCTCCGGGAATCCAATAAGATTCCCACCCCTGCGGCCCAAATGCCGAAAGACTATCACGATTTGCCTCCCCAATTAAAACATGAACTCATGCAAACCCGGAAAGAATTAACAGAAAAAATCCAATCTCTACAAGAAAAAGATAGACAAATCCTGCAGCGAGATCAACAACTGGAAGATAAAGACAAAAAAATCGCAGAAATAGAAAAAAGAGCCATTGAAGAACTCGAAGCCTATAAAAAAGAAGTCGAACAAAAAGAAGAAACCATTAAACGGTTCCAAAGCCGAAAAGACATACTGGACCTGGTCCTCCAACTCCACGATAAAGACCAGGCCCTCGAAGAAAAAGATAAACTCCTGGCTCAAAAAGATTGGGAACTCAAAGACCTGGAACTGCGTACCAACCAAAAATTGGAAACCTACACCTCCAGCATCGAACAAAAAGACGACCTGTTAAAACAAAAAAACCAACACATCGCAGAAATCGAACAAAAACTGGCTTCAATCCTGGAAGCCGATCAATCCTTAAAACAAAACGAACTCCTCTTGTCCCAAAAATCCCAGGCCTATGAACGATTACTCAAACAATTGGATTCAAAAAACCAACAAATCCACGAAAAAGATATCATGTTGAAAAAAAAGGACTCCCGGATGGAAACCCTCTTCCAGGAAAAAAACAATTATATGATGGAACTAGAGGAAAAAGATAAAAAAATCGACCTCTTAACCGAAGAAATAAAATTTTTAAGTTCCAATGGCCCTATCGTGCTGATGCGCAAACTGTTCGGACCCGCCAAAGAAAAAAAGGATTGAATAATTCCCCCGGATGGAATTGATTAAAAAAAATCAGTGTATTATAATTTCCATCTATGAGCAATGAAACCAATCGAAAATCGACTATATTAAAAATATGCGGCTTTATCTTCAGCGGGCTTTTGGGAATATACTCGCTGATGTATATTTTTGCCCCCCATCATTTGCAGCGGTTTGGGGCTGTAGTAAGAGGTTTGTTTCGATCCGGTCAAATCTGGAATGTTACCATGGCTACATCCGAAGAGGGCGGCCATTACTACCGACTCGGTAATTTATTCAAAAAAGAAATGCAGCGCGAGCGCCATCAACGACTGGACCTGAGAATTACCAGCGGTACTCTTGAAAACATCGGGCTGCTTCGCAGTGGAGATGTGGACTTTGCTCTAATTCAAGGCGGAGTCCAGGAGAGCGCCAACCTCAATTTTAAATCCATTGCTGCTGTGGCTGCCCTGGGATGGCAGTATGTGCACATCCTGGTACCCAATAACTCAACTATACACGAATTCAAAGACCTGTCCGGCAAAAAAGTCAGTTTGGGACCCGCCCAAAGTGGAAGTGCTGCCCTGGGAAAATTAGTTTTTGAATATTTTCCCCCTTCGTCACGAATTAACCTTTTATATACCGAAATCCAGGACGCTGAAAACGATTTTAAATCAGGAAATATCGAAGCCCTTTTTGCTATTTATGATTTTTATTCCCCTTTGCTGCGTTCGTTGATGGAAACAGGACGTTACCGGCTAGTGCCTATCCATGAAGCCGAAGCTATCGCACAGGGAATCCCCGGCTGCTTTGCTTCTGCAATTCCTCATAGTATGTATGGTCCCGACAGGAATATTCCTTCGCCCCAATTGGGACAATTCGGTACGCTAAAGGTCAGGACTCTGTTGGTGTGCAGGAATAGTATTAGCCCGTTTGTGGTCCAGGCATTTCTTACTACCCTTTACTCTGCCCGTTTTGTTAAACTTTCCCGCCTCCCGGAATTAACCGAAGATGAAGGAAGAAGAGTTTTCGATTTGCCTCTTCACCCGGCTGCCGATCGATACTATCGCCGAAATGACCCCGTAACTGCGGATAAATATGAAATCGGCTCGGCTTTCCTGGCTTTGTTGGTTTTCGTCTCCAGCGTATTGGGATATATTATCAACCGCTATAAAATGCGGATGCTGGAACAAAAAAAGAAAAACATCATCCCTTATTTTGAAGAGTTGCTCCTTTCCAGTATCAAACTTACCGAAGTCAACGATATCGAACAGTTAAAGAAAATTTTGGACGATATGATGAGTATGCAGAGCAAGGCGGAAAAAGAGTGGTTGGAAGGCGAATTGGATACGGAACATATGGAGAACCTTTATTCTATCTATGGAATCCGCTGCGACAATGCATTCAATAAAATGACTTTGCTCCAATTAATCAAGAGTTATGAACTCATGGAGGCCACATCGGAAATGATGAGAAAAAATATGGAGGAGAATAAAAGGCCTTAGTCTTTCTTCCGCAATTCGTTGAGGAGCATATCTTCCACCGTTGTCATGGTTCGGATGGATTTCACATTGGCAGCATAAGAGGTTTCGCCTATCATCATGTCGGTGAAAATATTTTCCACTCCTTCTTTGGCTTCCGGGTTATGGAAAGCATTGACGATCCGGCTCGGCATTTTGGCTAGGTCGGCGCTGATGGCCTGGAGCGTATTGATTGATTCGTTTATATTCATTGTTTTACACCGTTTCTAATTGCATTTAAGCAGTAATATCGATATTTTGGCCCAGGTGGGGGGAAAGTTCTTTCATCATTTGCATTAATTCCATCTGGATGACTTCCTGGACCTCCAATGCACCTTTCAAAGCCGATGTTGCTGCCCCTATTTGGGCGTTGGAGTAAGCTTTTTCAAGGTTTGCAGTACTGATTGAACTCAGTGTATTCATGTCCATAGTTTTTATATCGGAGAAATTGGGCAATGGTTTAGTTATTTTTTAATTTTTTTTTATAGTTTGCAGCTCTTTCGGCGGGTGAATCGGAACGATGAATGGCATTTCCCGGAGACAGCGGTATATAACGTAAAAAGTCCCAGGGCGCCCACCCAGTTTTTATAATAGATTCCCAGGCCGATCACCAGTAGGGATAGGGCAATTCGAATATATTTGGCGATGGAGTTCGTATTACACTTTTTTATTTCTTCGTTTGTCCCGGTTTCTGTTTCTGTTTTCATGGTTTTTATTATAAGGTTTTTTTGTGGTTTCGTCAATGCCGGGATAAAAATCTTCAGCACTCCCCTGGCGCGGCAGGTAAATGAACCGCCACCGGTTTTACTAATTGTTAACCGGTTAAATCTTGCTATTTCCCGGCAAAATATAAAAAAGGGTAAAAAAGGGGACAGCCAGGAATGCCGCTAAGTTAAGGTTATTTTTGTGCTATAGGGGCGTGTCGGTGCTCCCCTGGAACGCCCTGTTGAGCCAAATTTTCGAGGACCGAAAATCGGCGAGACGGGTCCTCGGAGCCGATGGCCGGCGTAGAGGTGAAGTGGAAGGGGAAACCCCCGTGAGCCCTGGGAAAAAACTCTCTTTTCGGTTCAGGCTTGACCGGGCTAAGAATAAAGTACTATTCTTACCAATACTTCATACTACTTTAGTTGTATAAACTCGACCGGGAAATATCAACCCACAAATACAACTAAAAGTGTATTGACACATCTATCTGGAGCGGTTAAAATAATATGCCTGTAATAGTTGTTTCTTCTTTCGATAAAGTACACGTTTTAAAGTAAGCGGTAGAGGGCCGGTTATTACTTAATGATAAAAACGACCGATATGCATAAACAAAAAAAAATCAAATAAGACCAGTAGGTTTCGTGGAAAAATTACAGGGTGTGATGATTGTCATGTTTCTCTTCGGGTTAATGATGTTGAAAACAGGTTTTTTTACAACTGCGCAGGTCAATGGCTGCCGCAATATCGGCAGCAGTGGTTGTTCCCTGGTTTAATAATCGGAAACCGGGATCGCAGTAAATGAAGACTCCTAATAATATATAAGGTTTATAAGGTTAATTAATTTTAAGAAAAGAGGGCATCCGGCAAACATGCCGGGTGCCCTTTTTTTTTTATCATTCCCTGATCTAATGCCTGTGAGTTTGAGGGCTTCAGCGGCTTCACCTGAGCGGCTGGCATCTCTCCATAAAAAGAATGATGCTTCCATTTTTTTCGCTTTTTGCTTGGATTTTTTCAAAAGTTGAAGAAACGATGGCTTTTTAACAAAAAACCAGTATCCGGGCCGGCGGTTGAAACGATTCCCAGCCCGGGCTCCTGGTCCGGGGAGGCAGTCCTTCTATGGGTTTAGGCAGCCGCCTCTTTCTCGACCCGGTCCTTGTACAACTTGTAAACCAGCGAATCGGTCAACGCCTGCCACGAAGCATCGATAATATTATCCGATACTCCGACAGTACCCCATTTCCGCTCTTTGTCCGCCGAATGAATCAATACCCGCGTAACTGCCGCGGTACCATCGGCTTCATTCAAAATCCGGACTTTGTAATCCATTAATTTTACATCCTTCAACTCGGGGTAGAATTTTTCCAGGACTTTACGGATGGCTTTATCCAGTGCCTCGACAGGTCCATTGGCATCTGCGGAGGTGTGTTCTACTGTTTCCAATTCGTTGTTCCCGGTTCCACCCAATCCCGGGCGCGGTACACCGGCTTTAATTGTTGCTTCCGACCATGCAGAACCCCCGGCATTTTTCCAAACAATGACCCGGTATCCGTATAACGTGAAAAAATGTTGAACTTTCCCCAACAAGGATTGACTCATCAACTCAAACGATGCTTCGGCATCCTCGAAATGATACCCGCGCGATTCCATTTCTTTGACTTGTTTTAAAATCTTCTGAACCGAAGCCGATTCTTTATCGACACAGATACCCATTTCAACGGTTTTCGAGATGACATTGCTTTTGCCGGACAATTCGGAAATACTTACATGCCGATGATTTCCCACGAGATCGGGAGAGATATGTTCATAAGTGGCCGGGTCTTTATTAACAGCAGATACATGGATTCCTCCTTTATGGGCAAATGCGTGCTCCCCGACAAAAGGCAGACTGACGGGGGCAGGTTGATTGCATACTTCCGAAACAAGACGCGATAAATACGTCAATCGCTGGATTTGTTCGAGAGAAACAGTCCGGTATTCTTGTTTTAGAGACAGGCACGGGATAATACTGCACAAGTTAGCATTTCCACAGCGTTCTCCCAGGCCGTTGATAGTACCTTGAACCATACGGATACCGGTTTGAACAGCAGCCAGCGAATTTGCAACGGCCAATTCGCTGTCGTTATGGGTGTGAATACCGAGGGGGATGGAAACGACCTGTTTCACACGTTCGATTATCCCCGAACATTCGCCGGTAAGCGTACCTCCATTGGTATCGCACAGGACAATCCAGTCCACGCCGGCTTCCTGCGCTGCACAAAGTGTCTTCAACGCATATTCGGGGTTATTTTTATACCCATCGAAAAAATGCTCGGCATCGTAAATAACCTGGTCAAAGTACGACCGGATATAGGTCAAAGTCCTGGAAATCAACTCAAGATTCTCTTCCAGGGAAATATTCAATGCTTTCAGCACGTGAAAATCCCAGGATTTTCCAAAAATTGTGGCACCAGGTGTTTCCGAAGCGATTAACTGGAGGAGGTTTTGATCTTCATTGACGGCAGTACCTTTGAATTTGGTAGAACTAAACGCACACAGCAGCGCATTTTTTAATTTTAGTTTTTTGGCTTCTTTAAAGAAAGCGATATCTTTGGGGTTCGAACCGGGCCATCCGCCTTCGATATAATGGAAACCTGCATCGTCCAGTATTCCTGTAATCCGTAATTTATCTTCCAGGGAGAAGGTTACGCCAACACTTTGTGCACCATCCCGAAGGGTGGTATCGTAGATTTTTATTTTTTCTTTCATGATTTTTTCTCCTGCACGGTTCCTTCCAGGAACCATTTTAATTCCACCGGTTCATTGCTACAACACCGGTTCGTGCGATTTCCAAAACATTATTCGGAGGGAATGTCCGAATAAAACGATCGACTTCTCGACGTTCACCCATCATCGCTACCACAAAACCATCCGGGGAGGTATCTACCACACCGGCCTTGTGAACACTTACCAATTGAAGTATCTCCATTTTTTCGCCATTCCGGGCTTTGATTTTCATTAAAGCCATTTCCATTTCAATTTTATCTTCTTCTTCGATGGGGGAAACCTTCACGGTATCGATAATCTTGTATATTTGCTTCTGGATTTGCTCGATTCCCCGGTCATCGCCTTTAACGATAATGGTTAACCGGCACATTCCTTTCTCTTTTGCATCACCGGCGCTGAAACTTTCAATATTAAATCCTCGCCGGGTAATCAAACCGGATACTTTCGCCAGTACCCCGGGTTCATTGTAAACAAGAACCGAAAACGTATGATCTCTTAATTGTGTTTGATCTTTCATTTTATAACTCCATTATTTTTTGTAAACGGCTCGAATGTCGTGATGGCCTGGGCCAGCGATTTACCGGCAGGAACCATGGGAAACACATTTTCTTCCCGGTCGATGGCCACATGCAGCAGCATACTTTCTTCGGATTCGACCAATTCCCGGATGGCGTCTTCCACTTCGCCGGGTTCCGAAATTTTCCTGGCTTTGATGTCGAAGGCATCGGCTACTCTCACAAAATCCGGGTTATCCGTCATTGTTGTACCCGAGTAACGCTTTTGACACAATAATTCCTGCCACTGCCGCACCATCCCGAGGTAGGCATTATCCAGTACAATCATTTTAACCGATAGGTTGTATTTCTTTATGGTGGTCAATTCCTGGATATTCATCTGGAAACCTCCGTCCCCGGAAACCATTAAAACCTCCCGGTCAGGGTTCCCGATTTTCGCCCCGATTGCAGCAGGAAGCCCGAAACCCATAGTCCCCAACCCGGAGGAGCTTATAAAACACCGGGGGTGGCTAAACTTGAAATATTGTGCGACCCACATCTGGTTCTGGCCCACATCAGTGGCCACAATCGTATTTCCCGGGAATAACCGGTTGGCTGTTTCGATTACATATTGGGCTTTCACTCTCCCGTTATTTTTATAAGTCAAAGGGTGTTGGGCCCTGTATTGTTTCAATTCCTTGATCCATTCGGAAGTATCGCACGTTATTTCTTGCTTTTCAAGGGTTTCCAAAAAATTTTTTACAGGAGCAACAATGGGGATATCTACCGGGATATTTTTCCCGATTTCAGCCGGATCGATATCCACATGGATAATTTTAGCGTTGGGAGCAAAGGTGCCGGGTTTCCCGATAATCCGGTCGCTGAAACGAACCCCGAGTGCGAGGATTAAATCCGAATTGACAACGGCATAATTCCCGAAAAGGGAACCGTGCATGCCGATTCCCCCGTAAAATAGGTCATTGTTACCGGGGGATACCCCGCGTCCCATAAGAGTTGTCACAACGGGGATATTCCAGCGGTCCAGGAGCCGGTTTAACAGGGAGGTAGAGCCTGAGAAAGCCACTCCTCCCCCGGCAATAACCAGGGGTTTTCGAGAGCGGTTAATGGCTTCGACAGCGGATTTGATTTGACCGGGGTGCCCACTGGTGACCGGTTTGTAACTTTTCAAATCCAGTTTTTCCGGGTAATGAAAAACAACCTCCTGGTGTTGAACGTCTACCGGGATATCCACCAATACGGGACCCGGTCTCCCGGTGCAGGCGATGTAGAATGCTTTTTTGATGGTTAAAGCAAGGTCGTCCGCAGATCGTACGATAAAGTTGGCCTTGGTGAGCGGGAGCGTAATACCTGTAATATCCGCTTCCTGGAAGGCATCCGTACCGATTTTGGACGTAGGAACCTGGCCGGTAATCACAATCAATGGAACCGAATCCATATGAGCTGTGGCGATTCCCGTAACGGTATTGGTGGCCCCGGGGCCGGAAGTAACCAGCATTACTCCCACTTTACCTGTGGACCGGGCATATGCATCGGCAGAATGAGTTCCTGCCTGCTCGTGACGGGGTTGATAACAGGCTATTCCTTCTCCATACTCATGGAGATCGTCGATTAACGAAACTACCGATCCCCCGGTGTAATAAAACATAACTTCGACTTTTTCCCGTTTCAAGCATTCGACTAAAATTCGTGAACCTTTCATTTTCATTTGAAACTCCTTTGTTGATAAATGGATTGAAAAAATTTTAGCGGAATCCTCCCATCGGTGTTGGCGGATTTTACCCGGCCCGAAAACGGGTTTAAACGGTAATGAGCGTTAAAAACCCGGGTTGACGGGTTCCAGGTAGTAGAGGGGTGTCCATTGAAATTTCTTTTCACGGGAACGCACCTTCGGGTACATGGATTCCACTGTTATCCAGGGCTCGCGTATAATTCGATTTTTTCTAAAAAGCAGGGATTTAAGTATTAATTACTACTAAATCTGCTTCTGCATCGACAGCGCGAATTCCCTGAAGGGGCATAGATGGAACAAACAGTATTGGACCGAAGCCCAAGAAGGTGGTATCTAATGAGGATGGTAAGGAGGATAATGTTAATAATAAATGCAGCGTTGACGACATTCGGATTAATAACGGTGTTGATTCCGACATTCTTTGACATTGCATTTACTTTAGACATATTTTCCTCCGGTTATTGTTTTTTGGATTGTTTTTTGGATGCAGCAATTCTATGCTATTTTTTAGATTCTGTCAAGAGAAAAAAAACCTACTTTTTTGAAAAAAAGTAGGCAAAAAACTTCTATTAATCAAACGGGAATTTATTATTTTCTCTCAAACCCGGCAAATCCCTTTATCGAAAGTTCTTTGGCCCACCTTTCTTACAAGAAAGGTGGGTTGAAAGATACTCGTTTATTAGGTACAATAAATACTTAACATTAAAAATGGAGGATGTTAATGACCCGGAATCCCGATGATTGAGCCGGGAGGTATAAACATCCCGGGTAATATAAAACATGGTAATATTAAAGGAATAAAATATGAAAGCGATCGTATTGGCAGAAAAACCGAGTGTAGCCCGTGAAATAGCACGGGTCTTAAATTGCAATAAAAAAGGAAAAGGATTTATCGAAGGAAACCAATATGTAGTAACCTGGGCGCTGGGCCACCTGGTCACACTGGCAGAACCCCACGACTACGACACCAAATACCGGGAATGGCGCATGGAAGATTTACCGATGCTGCCGGATAAAATGAAACTCAAAGTGATCCGCGAAAGTTCTCATCAATTCCGCATCGTAACTCAATTAATGAATAGGACCGACATAAACGAATTAATTATCGCCACAGATGCAGGACGCGAAGGCGAATTGGTGGCCCGGTGGATCATGAAACTGGGAGGATGGAAAAAACCCTTCCGACGCCTCTGGATTTCATCGCAAACCGACGCAGCCGTTAAAGACGGTTTCGCCCATCTAAAACCGGGTGCAGCTTATAATAATCTTTACGCCGCAGCGGTCTCCAGGTCGGAAGCGGATTGGATGATCGGTCTCAACGTGACCCGCGCACTAACATGCAAATACAATGCCCAACTCTCGGCGGGTAGAGTGCAAACCCCTACGCTGGCCATGATTATCCAGCGGGAAAACGAAATCAAATCGTTTGTACCGGTGGATTACTGGACTATCGATGCAGACTTTGGCGATTACTTCGGGACCTGGCGAGGAAGAGACGGAAACAGCCGGATTTTCGACCAGGGCAAAGCGACTGAAATCAATGAAAAAATCAAAGGCCAAACGGGTATCATCAAAGATATCCGGGTCCAGGAGAAAATAGAACCGCCGCCGCTGGCTTATGACTTGACGGAATTACAACGGGATGCCAACCGGAGATACAGTTTCTCCGCGAAAAAAACGTTAAGTGTTCTTCAAGATTTGTACGAACGCCATAAAGCGGTTACGTACCCGAGAACCGATTCGCGGTATATTACTTCCGACATGGCAGCCACGCTGCCCCACCGGTTGGAACGAATGGCAGTGCCCCCATACGCGGCATTGGTAAAACCTTTATTGGGAACGAAACTCAATATCACGAAACGTTTGGTCAATGACGCCATGGTAACGGATCACCATGCCATTATCCCTACGGAACAATTCCCGGATTTAAATGCGTTGGATGCAGATGAGAAGAAAATATACGACATGATTGCCCGGCGGTTCATTTCCGTTCTCTACCCGGTATACCGGTACGATCAAACGACGATTACTACCGAAGTGAAAGGCGAACGTTTCTATTCCAATGGAAAAGTGGTCAAAGAAATGGGATGGCGGGGAATCAATACGGCTTTTTCGCTTCAAAAAGAAACGGGTGAAGAGGATACACTGCCGGAACAGACTCTAAGCCATCAAAAAAACGGGGCTGAAAAACCGTTAAAGAGCTGCAAAGTCAAAAAATCAAAAACCTTGCCGCCTCCTCGCTACACGGAAGGAACTTTGTTAACGGCCATGGAAAGCCCGGGAAAATTCATCGAAGACGAAGAGCTTCGAGAATCCATTAAACAAGGCGGTTTGGGTACACCGGCAACACGCGCGGAAATTATCGAAAAACTCCTCAATACGTTTTATATCGAGCGAAACGGGAAAGAACTGGTTCCCACTTCCAAGGGTTTTCAATTAATCGAGTTGGTACCGGAGGAACTCCGCTCCCCCGAATTAACGGCACGTTGGGAATTACGGCTTTCCGAGATATCCCGCGGCAAAGAAGACCCCCAGAAGTTCATGGGAGATATCAGGAAGAATTCGAAAGAGTTGATCGATTCGATTAAATCCGATACCGGTGAATTCAAACACGATAACCTGACGAAAGCACGATGCCCGCTGTGCAACAACTTTATGCTGTCGGTGAAAGGAAAAGAAGGAAAAATGCTGATATGCTCGGACCGGAAGTGCGGACACCAACAAATCGAACAGGAAGACGCCAAAGGTTTCGAATTTAAGCGGTCGAGGAATGAAGTGCGAATGAATAAACAATTAATCGACCGTTTCACCGATAATAAAAAGAAAGTGGGTACAATGGGCGATCTATTCGATAAAGTACTGACGAATACAGCGAATACAGGTTCAAAAAAACCGAAATCCACGGGTTAATCGACCTCCCACCTTTTTGAAAAAAGGTGGGCCAAAAACTTTTATTAATATTAAAGTGAATAATCAAAAATTTTTGGAGGTCCAGGAACCTTTTTATAAAAAGGTTCCTGGTCGTCGAAGACAAATATAATGTGAGAATTATAAAAGCCCGTGTTTTTTTAATTTTTCATACAAAGTGGTGCGGCTGAAGTTCAGTTCTTTAGCCACCAGGCTTTTGTTCCATTTGTGTTTTTCCAGGAGGGCCACCAGCCTGTTTTTTTCCATTTCCGGTGTCCATTGGTTGGGGTGTTGGGTGCCGAAGAAATCCACGATCTCGCCTTTCAGCATATCCAGGTCGATGATGTCGTTGATTTCGGAGAGGCTCAGGATTTTAACCATTTCGTTTTCGAATTCCCGGACATTCCCCGGCCAATCGTAGGTTTCCATTGCTTTAATGGCTTTATCGGAGAAGCCTTTGATAATGATACCGGTTTCATGGGAAGCAATTTCCATGAAGTGGTTGATGAGGGGGACAATATCTTCTTTTCTATCGCGGAGTGGAGGGACTTTGAGGGAGACGTGGGCGATGCGGTAGTATAAATCTTCGCGGAACGAGTTTTTTTGCATCAGGTCTTTCACGTTTTTATTGGTCAGGCAAATGATGCGGAGGTCGACTTTGATGGGCATAATGCCGCCGACGCGGTAGAATTGGTTTTCCTGGATCGTTCGGAGGAGTTTGGCCTGGAGGTTGAGGGGCATATCGCCGATTTCATCCAGCACGAGGGTTCCGCCTGAGGCCAGTTCCAATTTCCCTTTTTTTAAACTGGAGGCATCGGTGAAAGCGCCTTTTTCATGGCCGAAGAGTTCGTTTTCCATTAAATTTTCGGGGATAGCCGCGCAATTCAGTGCGATAAAATTTTTATGACTTCTCCTGGAATGGAAGTGGATAAACCGGGCGAGTAGTTCTTTGCCGGTGCCGGTTTCGCCCTCGATCAAAACAAACAAGTTGGTGGCTGCGATTTTTTTGCACTGGGAGAGGAGGTTTAGCATGTGGCCGTTGAGGGTAATGATTTCCGGTGCTTTTTCATTTTTGACCGGGTGCCGCTGCGGGGGTTTGCTTTCCAGTAGGGAGTGGATAACCGAGATTTCGATAGAGAGGGCTTCCAGGAATTCGAGGGTTTCAGGGGGTACATGGATATCGGAGATAAAAATCACGGCCATTTCCTGTTGTTTGACCTGGACGGGAAACGAACAAATAAAATCCGATCCATTTATTTTAATATTTTTATGAACAGTCTTGAACAGGTCGTTAATTTTGACCATACGGTTAAAATCGACGATATTTTTTTTCGTATAATTCCATTGGGATTCGATTTTAAAGACGTGTTCTTTTTTAGCGATGAGGAGAAGGCATCCGCGTTTTAGAGTGGTTTTCAGTAATAAGTCGGCATCCTGGAAAAGGTTGCCGTATTTATCGAGGGAAAAGCCGATCTGGAGCATTTCAACAAGAGGTTCGGTATACAATATATTTAGAGACTCGGTGGTTTTTTCTGCATTGGAAACGATGGAGTTGGAGATTCGGTTAAAGAGGGGTTGGATTTTATCGGACAAGAGGAATTCTTCTGCATTTCCCTCTTTTAGGAAGAATTTGAGGTAACCGATACGGAACCATTGATTCAAATCGATCCGGGTTTCGGTAATTTCGCCGGATTCGATAAAAATACCGTTAGTAGAGCCGAGGTCCTTAATTTCGATAGAATCGGGGTGAACCGTCAGTTCGGCATGTTCCTTAGAAATAAAAGCCTCATCGATGTAGAAGTCGCTTTTCTTCGATCGTCCCAGGAGGATTTTTTTCTTGTCCAGGGGGAACTTCTTAATAAAACCGTTTCGCAAGTATAGAAGGTATAGCATAGATACATTATAAAGGTAAATCGGTAATTCGTCAACTCCAACTAACCTCCAGCAGGGGGCATGAGCGAGAAGCTATCTCGGAAGTTTAGTTTGATTATCGCGGGTTTTAAGCCATCTTTGATGCAAAATGGCTATCGATGGGCTTTTTTTTCTCTCAATTGCGCAAAAAGACCTCATCGTTGTAATGGGGGATACAAAATTTTAAGAATTTGCATACATTTGAAGAAATTTTCTCCATCGTTTTAAGAATTTGCATTCAATTCTAATGGGGGATACAAAATTTTAAGAAATCG